>JAABUU010000355.1_pt1 | contig 109259 bp, 93 predicted proteins | sample 5559301 | NCBI WGS metagenome assembly JAABUU01 (sample SAMN10711884, study PRJNA513360) | rock metagenome | isolation source: Antarctica rocks | place: Antarctica: Victoria Land, Richard Nunatak white | reverse complement strand
CCGACGGGACGCCGCTGTCGCGGCTCCATCCCGAGCGGCCGCATGCCTATGTGAAGCTGTGGAAACATGCCGCCGCCCAGCCCTGGGCCGACCGGATCACCGCCCGGGGCGGCCCCTTCCTCGACGACTGCGGTGGCAGGCTGTCGTCGAACAGCCTCACGGCCAAGGCGGCGGAGTTGGCCGAGGAGGCGCCCGACCTCTGGGCCGAGGCCGACCGCTTCATCGAGGCGGGCGACTGGCTCGTGTGGCAGTTCTGCGGCCGCGAATGCCGCTCCCTCGCCTTCGCGACCTTCAAGGCCCTGTACCGGGCCGAGGCCGGCTACCCGCGCGGCCTCGTCCCGGGCCTCGACGGCAAGCTCGGCCCGGCGGTACCGGTCGGCACACCGGCCGGCACCCTGTCGGAGGCCTGGCGCGCCCGGACCGGCATCCTGGGTGCGGCAAAGGTGGCGGTCGCGGTCATCGATTCCCACGTCGTCATGCCGGCCGTCGGCGCCGTGGAGCCGGGGACGCTGGTGGGGGCTCTCGGCACCTCGGCCGTGTTCCTGCTGCTCGACGACGGCGTCCGGCCGCTGCCGCCCGGCATCGAGGGCGTTGCCGCCGACGCGACGCTGCCGGGCCTGCGCTGCTTCGAAGCCGGACAGGCTGGCTTCGGCGACACGCTGGCGTGGTTCGTGCGCGAATTTCCCCGGGGTGACGGCATCGCCGAAAGCTTCGCCCGCTACGGCGAGGCCGCGGCAGGGCTCGCACCAGGCGAAACCGGGCTTGTGGCGCTGGACTGGTTCAACGGATGCCGCGTGCCCTACGGCGACGCAATGCTGAGCGGCCTGATCGCGGGGCTGACCCTGCACAGCACGGCCGTGCATATCTACCGGGCCCTGCTCGAGGCGCTGTGCTTCGGGGCGCGCGCCATCGTCGATCTCCTGGCGGGCGGCGGGGCACGGGTCGACCGCATCGTCCTCACCTCCGGCCTGTCGCTGAGCAACCCGCTGCTGATGCAGCTGATGGCCGACGTGCTGGGCCGCGACGTCGAGGTGCCGCAGAGGGAGCATCTGACCGCGGTCGGGGCCGCCATCCACGGCGCCGTGGCGGCCGGATCGGTCGCGGACTACGCCGAGGGCGCGCGACGCTTCGGCTCGGTCGATCACCGGGTCTACCGCCCGGACCCCGGGTCGGCCGAAAGCTACGCGGCGCTCTATGAGGTCTATCGGACCCTCGGGCGTGACGGCTCCAACCGCGACGCCTTGCACGCCTTGGCGGGCTTGAAGCGACGATACAGCGGTTCATAGAGGTGCAACTCTGCCGGCTTCAGCGGCCGTGCCGGATCCGCCAGGCCGCGAAGGCATCGAGGTTGGACGGGTCGGTTAGCGGATAGAGCCCAATCGTCTTCTGGCCGGCCCGCACCCGCTCCACGACGAAATCCTCGTAGGCCGTCATCTCGACGGCCTCCTCGGCGATGGCGTCGGCGATTTCGGCCGGGACGACGATGACGCCGTCGGCGTCGCCCACCACGACGTCGCCCGGGAAGACCGGCGCGTCGCCGCAGCCGATCGGCACGTTGATGTCGATGGCCTGATGCAGGGTCAGGTTGGTGGGGGCCGCGGCGCGGCAATGAAAGGACGGCATGGCGAGCCCCGCGATCTCGGCCGAGTCGCGGAAGCCGCCGTCCGTCACCATGCCGGCGACGCCCCGCACCATGAGCCGCGTCGCCAGGATGCCGCCCGCCGAGGCGGCGCGCGGGTCCTTGCGGCTGTCCATCACCAGCACGGCCCCGGGCGGGCATTCCTCGACGGCGCGGCGCTGCGGGTGGCCGGGATCGCGGAACACGGTGATCGGGTTCAGGTCCTCGCGGGCCGGCATGTAGCGGAGCGTATAGGCCTCGCCCACCATGCTGCCGCCCTTCGGCAGGCTCAACGGGCGCACGTCCTGGATCATCTGGTGGCGCAGGCCACGTTTGTAGAGGGCGCTCGCCAATGTTGCGGTGCTGACGCCCTTGAGCTTGGCCCGGGTCTCGTCGTTCATCATGGAAGTCCTCGTCGCTGCCGGATCGATGCCTCACGGGCACTCTCCGCCACCTTCACCCGAAACCCGAACGGCCACCTATCCCGCTTTGGTGAAATTGCCGGTGCCGGCTACGGCGTCGTCTTCCCGAACTGTCGGCTGCACCGCCATGGCACGTTCGCCAATTTCCATGACCGTCATCGCGAGCGCAGCGAAGCGACCCAGATCGACGGTGGTGGAGGCTGGGTTGCTTCGCTCCGCTCGCAATGACGGCTCCCCAACCCTCTCATCATTCACGCACCGCCCCTGCTTCCGTTCACCGCGGCTGCACCCCCATGGCACGTTCGCCATCTTCCATAACCGTCATCGCGCAAGCAGCGAAGCGACCCAGATCGACGGTGGTGGAGGCTGGGTTGCTTCGCTCCGCTCGCAATGACGGCTCCCCAACCCTCTCGTCATTCACGCACCGCCCCTGCTTCCGTTCACCCCGATTGCCGTGAGAGTTGCGGGCATCAGGATTTCCTAGCACTTGGGTTATGATACGGCCGTGCAGGCCGACGGTACTATGCGTGGACGGCCTCCGCGTCGTGATCTGGCCGAACGACCACCGACCCGCGCACGTCCATGTCAAAGGTGCGGACGGAGAGGCTGTTTTCAACTTGCATCCTCCGCATGGACCGCCGGAGATGCGTCAGAGTTTCGGGTTCAAGCTGCCGGACTTGAACCGCATCGAGGACGCGCTCGCGGCGGAGATCGCCGCCTTGTGCGTCGAATGGAGAGCGATCCATGGCCGTTACCGAGCGCGAGCTGGAGCAGGCCGAGAAGCGGACGGCGGCGCTGCGACGTGGGCTACGCGGTGTCGGCGCGCTACGACCGGCGCCGGTCGCGCGTGGTGGTCGGCCTCCACACCGGAGTCGAGTTCGCCTTTCCCGCTAAACTGGCCGAAGGCCTGTCCGGTGCGTCGCCTGAAAGCCTGTCCGAGATCGAGATCAGCCCGGCCGGCTTAGGCCTTCACTGGCCGAGGCTCGACGCCGATCTCAGCGTAGCGGCGCTGCTGCAGGGCGTGTTCGGTTCGAAACATTGGATGGCGCGCCAACTCGAAGCCCAAGGGGGCCGATCGCGCACGGCGGCCAAGATTGCAGCCGCGCGCGACAACGGCCGCAAGGGCGGGCGACCGCGGAAAGCGGTCTAGGCTTAGCGGACGAGAGTTGATCCTTCTGCCCTTTCCACCGATGCCGGCTGTCGACCCAATCCGGCCCTTCGGATCGTCCGCTCGCTGGTCCTCCACCTTCGACGATCACAACTGCTCGGTCGGCCCCCTTGGCCGAAAGACGCGGTCTCGCAGGGGAGCCCTCTTGACCTCGCAATCAGTGCGAGTACCGGATCAACAAGAGAACGGGAAAAGCTTCGTTCTGTTGGTCCGGGGAGGAGAGCGCGCTTGACGACAGCCATTCCGTTTCGTGATGTCGTATCCGGTCCGGATCAGTTGATGGGGGTAAAGGCAGTTTGGGGTCGGTCGCGCGAAAGCGTTATGTGCTTCGGCTCCCGCGGCGATCCGGGGCTGAAGGACAAGAAGCATTTCCAGCTTGCCCGAGTAACTGCGGAATACGCGCAGACGCAGCCCTACTTGGTTTCGATCGGCGGCGGCCAGCAGGTCACGGACGAGCTGAGAGGGCGAGTTGTCGAGCTGCTCCGCATCACCGGCGCTTACGGAGAGATGTCGGCCTTCGTGAAGGATGAGGAGCTACGGGCGAGACTGGCGCAATGGCCGGTCGCCGTCATCCCGTCCGAGATCTATATGGTGATCGGCGAACCGCTTCTCGTTGAAGACCTCGACTTTCCCGACCGCAGGATCCTCGAGAACGCCTACGACTCGGTCCGGAGGGACGATGCTCACATCCGCAAGCTATGGGAGGCACTGAAGGACAGGGAAGTGGTTCGTCGCTGGGACATCCAGTTGCCGCCCGGTTTCAAGGATCCGGGAAAGGTGCAGATTTGCTCCTCGATGATCCCCAAGGCGTCCGCAGCGGAGGGCAAGAAAGCTTGGGACTTGTCGCTGGCCATTGAACGAGATTCAGGCCTGAGGCCCCTGGCTAAGGCTAGCAATCGAGCGAAGAACGGTGGCCAGATCGTCTGCGAGGCGTGCGGCTTCGCTGATGACCTGAGCGCCATGTTTGACGCTCACCACCTTCGGCCGTTGGCGGCAGGCGAAAGGGAAAGCCGGGTTGACGATCTCGCGGTGTTGTGTCCAACCTACCACCGAACTGCGCACTGGAAGTCTCACCGTAAATCAGATCCCCTAACCGTTCTACAAGTCCGAGCTATAATACTTCAAGATAGAGCATGAACAATGAAACGCGTATCGGTCTTGATAGATGCCGGAGCGTCGCTGGAGTACAATGCCCCGAGTATTTGGGAGGCAACACAGCGCGTCCGTCGTTCTGTAATAACCATTCCGTTCATGAAAGGCGTCAGAGGCGATCGCGCATAGGCTTCTATAGCTCCGCTCCTTGCAAGCTACTCCGGCGGCAGAAACAACGTTAACTTCCAACAGATATTTCACTGTGCGCCCGAATTGAGGTTCACCTACTCACCAAGTGCGGGTGCCGTCGGCGCGTTTCGGCCGCCACCTTCCGGACATTCAGCAGGCCGATGCCGAACCGGTAGGTGTCGACCCAAGTCAGTCATTCGGAGTGTCAGCTACCCGGCAGGCTGGTTTGCTATCGCTCCCTTGAGCATGCTAGCGTCAGCTGCGTCGCCAAGCCATGAACCTAACGAGGCGGATCACAAGTATGCCGATGCTCGTGCTCGACCGTAATGTAATTCGCAGGACGGGATTGGCGGATGCGGCCGCCGACGCAGCTAATGAGTTCGTTCTCACCGACACCTTCCTTGTAGAAATGGTCAAACACCCGGAACTGTGGGCAACAACATTCAGGAGAGATTTCGCCGAGCTTCGTCAAATTAGGGATCGGTTCCGCATCTCAATGTCTGTAGGTGAGTGCCTTCGCAAAGAGATAAGTGAAGGCCGATCTATAAATCGCGAAGAGCTTTTGCCGCCGGAATTTCAGCCCTCGATCGCTCGGCTCCTGGATTTATCGACAAGCAACTTGGATCTACCGGGCGTTGTTCTTCGAGCTATAGCCGACATTCTGCCGGATCTCAGAGCCGAACAGGCACCCCAAAGTGTTCCGAAGGAAAGCGCTGTGGATCTAACGCGCAAACTGGCAGCACGCCTGCGCCCAGAGATCCTCTCGGACCTTCGCAATGGCAGCCTCCACGGCGACGCTATGCTGTGTCTCGTCCAGGACGCCGCTTGTCGGGCGTACGAAGCTTATTGTGCCGACAATCATCAAACGATGCTCCCGCAACCCCAATCGATGACCTGGCGCTACTTCGTTCTCCGGGTTTTCCGAGCCATGTCGTGGCTCCAGCGTGGTGGCCTCGATACGGCAACGCCGGGCAAGCTGCACAACGACGCCTATGACGATGAGTACGTCCTCCTCGGGTCGTTCTTCGATGGCGTCCTATCGGCGGAGACGCGCGTCAACGAGGCCGAGGCAGCTCTCCGGAGGATCGTCGAAAGCGCGTCTTCGGATGACCTCCTCGTCGCCTATACAGAGTACAATGCCGAGCGACGTGGGGCGCCAGCGGCGTAGAGTGAATGGACGTCATCGGTTCGGGGGGCGTTCTCTCAGCGAACAGCCCCAGCAAGGAACGCGGCGACGTGCTCGATCCGCGTGGCGAACAGGAACCGGTCGGTGGTGTCCCATCCCCATAGCAAGCCGGTGAGCCGCACCACGCCCGGGGTCCAGGTCTCACCCCTTCTCTGAAACTCCACGATGCGCGTATCGAAGACGAGGGAGCCGCTCATTCCATGCGGATCGAGAGGGATCGAGCTCATCCTTCCGTCGGTCGGCGTCGTCGAGCCAGGGACCCACGGCATCGCGAAATGGTATTGGGCATCGAAATCAGGATGTCGAACCGGGCGTCGCGTCTCCTCCGCTTCGATGTCATCGTCATATTCCTGAGTCAGCAACGAAGTCCCGTTCGTGAACAATGTCGCGAAGGAGGGTGAGAAATGAGCCTTCTCGCTTGAGAAGCCCATGACAAAAAGATACTCGGCCGGAAGTGGCGCATGCTTTTCTTCGAAGCGTTGGTCGGGAAAGCTCATTGCGCTGTGTCGAACGGCGTTCCATCGATCGTCGACTGAGCTGCAGGCAAGATCAGCTCGATCGGTGTCGACCGTCCATGGATTGTTGATGTGCAGGTAATCCGGCGAGTCGAAGCATTTTCGCGCGAGGGAATGTTTCGTCCTCTCCCTCGCGACATGCTCATTGGTGAGCAAGAATCGCTCGCGTCCCCATTCGACGTACCCACCAGTCCCGACATGGACGGCGGTGCCGTCGCCGAGGGCACCGGATATAGGTGTGACAAACGGTTGTAGCTGAAAGCTGAGAAGGTTGCTTGCGACCGCGAGCCGTTCCTGCAGCGTGGGTTGTGCGCCTGTCGTCACCTACTCCTCCTGTCGACGGCTTCTGCTCCCGCCATCTTACCCCACATGCTCCCATTGCGTTCGGAAATCGGGCGCTCTTCCAAGCGGGCGAGCGGCCGCCGAAGGTCGGCTTGTGAAAACCGCTCCGACTTCCGCATTCCACCCCAAAGCCGACCTCGGAAGCGGGTACCGTCTGTCAGACTTGCCCACGAGAGCGTCCCTTGCCGTGCCCGAGCGCTCAGAAGATCGCAGGCTCGGGCACGGGGGCGCCGAATTCGGTGCGCAGGAAGTCGAAGTCGCAGCCCTGGTCGGCCTGCTGGATGTGCTGCGAGAAGGCCCAGCCGTAGCCGCGCTCGTAGCGGGGCGGCGGCGGCACCCAGGCGGCGCGGCGCGCGGCCAGCTCCTCGTCCGGCACCTCCATGCGGATCACGCGGGCGTCGACGTCGAGCGTGACGATGTCGCCGGTCCTCAGCAAGGCGAGCGGCCCGCCCACGTAGCTCTCGGGCGCGACATGCAGCACGCAGGCGCCGTAGCTCGTGCCCGACATGCGGGCGTCGGACAGGCGCAGCATGTCGCGGTGGCCCTCCTTCAGCAGCCGCTTCGGCATGGGCAGCATGCCCCATTCCGGCATGCCGGGGCCGCCCTGCGGGCCGGCGTTGCGCAGCACGAGCACATGATCGGGCGTGACCGCGAGCCCCTCGTCGTCGACGGCCTTCTTCAAGCTCGGGTAGTCGTCGAACACCAGGGCCGGGCCGGAGTGCTTGAGGAAGCGCTGGTCCATGGCGGCCGGCTTGATGACGCAGCCGTCGGGCGCGAGGTTGCCATGGAGCACCGCCAGCGACCCCTCGCCGTAGATGGGCCTGTCGACCGGCCGGATCACGTCGGCGTCGTAGACTTTGGCGCCCGCGATGTTCTCGCCGAGCGTGCGGCCCGTCACGGTCAGGCAGGAGAGGTCGAGATGCTGGCGGATCTCGTTCATCAGCCCCCGGATGCCGCCGGCGTAGAAGAAATCCTCCGTGAGGTAGGTGTCGCCGCTCGGCCGGACGTTGCCGATCACCGGGACCCGGCGGCTGTAGTGCTCGAAATCCGCGAGGCCGACGTCGTGGCCGGCGCGGCGCGCCATGGCGATCAGGTGGATGATGGCGTTGGTGGAGCAGCCCATCGCCATGGCGACCGCGATGGCGTTGCCGAAGGCGGCGCGGGTCTGGATGCGCTGCGGCGTCAGGTCCTCCCACACCATGGCGACGATGCGCCGCCCGCTCTCGCTGCTGAGCCGGATGTGGCCAGCGTCGGCCGCCGGGATCGAGCTGCCGCCCGGCAGCACCATGCCGACCGCCTCGGCGATGGCCGTCATGGTGGAGGCGGTCCCCATGGTCATGCAGGTGCCGTAGGAGCGCGCGATGCCGCCCTCGACTCCGAGCCAGTCCTGGTCGGTGATCCTGCCAGCCCGCAGTTCGTCCCAGTATTTCCACGAGTCGGACCCCGAGCCCAGCACCCTGCCCTGCCAGTTGCCGCGCAGCATGGGGCCGGCCGGCAGGAAGATCGCCGGCACGTCCATGGAGGTGGCGCCGAGCAGCAGGCCGGGCGTGGACTTGTCGCAGCCGCCCATCAGCACGGCGCCGTCGACCGGGTGGGCGCGCAGCAGCTCCTCGGTCTCCATGGCGAGCATGTTGCGATAGAGCATGGAGGTGGGCTTGAGGTAGGTCTCCGACATCGACAGCGCCGGCAGTTCCACCGGGAAGCCGCCCGCCATCAGGATGCCGCGCTTCACGTCGTCCACGCGGGTCTTGAAATGCATGTGGCAGGGCTGCAGGTCGGACCAGGTGTTGAGGATGGCGATGACCGGCTTGCCGGTCCATTCCTCGGGCGCGTAGCCCATCTGCATGGCGCGCGAGCGATGTCCGAAGGAGCGCAAATCCGCGCGACCGAACCAGCGGGCGCTGCGCAGGTCGGCAGGCTCCTTGCGGCGCACCACCGGTCCGGCCGGGATCGCGCCGGGCTCGAGTTCCGGCGGGGCGAGCGGGGTGTCGGGCATGGCGAAGGTCTCCGGTGATCTTTGGACGGCTATTCCCGCGGGGACCTCAAGATAGCGGCTCGAAGCTGATGAGGTCGTCCCCGTCGTCGACGAGGTCGCCCAGCACGGCCCGCACGGCCGCCACGACGCCGTCGCGCGGCGCCGTGAGGCGCATCTGCACCTTCATGGCTTCCAGCACCAGCAGCACCTCGCCCCGCTTCACCGCGGCCCCGGGCTCCGTCTGCACAGCCACGATGCGGCCCGGCATGGTGGCCACGAGCCGGTCGCCGCCCGCGCCTTCGCTCCGGGGCGGGGCCAGCGGGTCAAGGAGGCGCAACGGCCAGGCCGCGCCCTCCACGATCACCCAGAACATGTCGCGATCCCGCACGACCGGGACGCGGCACCGCACCCCGTCGATCGCCAGGGCGTCGCCTTCGCGGCGGCCCACCGCGCCGCGCCGCTCGTCCGCCTCCAGATCGAAGCTACCATCCGGCCGCGGCAAGACGCGCAGCGCATTGTCGATGCCGGCATGGTGGAGCGTCAGGTCCTGGTGGCCTTCGCCGTTCAGGCGCCACGCGGAAGCGAGCCCCCAGGGCGAGTGGGCGTCCTCCGTGCCGGCCCCGGGCGCGGCGCCGCCCCAGTCGGCCAGGATGACGGCCGCGGCTGCGGCCAGCGCCGCGAAGGGTGGCGCGGCAGCGTCCGACGCCAGCACCTCCGGATGGCGGTCGAGGAAGCCGGTATCGACGTCGCCCGCGAGGAAGTCGGGATGCGCCGCCACCCGGCGCAGCAGGCCGAGGTTGGTCTCCACCCCGGCCACCTCGTATTGCGCCAGGGCCGCCTCCAGACGCCGCACGGCCGCGGGGCGGTCGCGATCCCAGACGATCAGCTTGGCGATCATCGGGTCGTAATGGACCGTGATGGCGCCGCCCTGCCGCACGCCCGTGTCGACCCGCACATGCGGCCCCTCGGCGGGCGGGCGCAGATGGTGCAGGGTGCCGATGCTGGGCCGGTAGTCGCGGGCCGGGTCCTCGGCGTAAAGGCGGACCTCGATGGCGTGACCGTGGATGGAGAGCTCGTCCTGCCGCAGCGGCACCGCCTCGCCGGCGGCCACCCGGAACTGCCATTCGACGAGATCCTGGCCGGTGATCATCTCGGTCACCGGATGCTCCACCTGGAGCCGGGTGTTCATCTCCATGAAGAAGAAGCCGTCGCCCTCCACGATGAACTCGACGGTGCCGGCCCCCTCGTAGCCGATAGCACGGGCCGCATCGCAGGCGGCCCGGCCCATGGCGGCGCGGCGCTCCGCCGTCAGGCCGGGCGCCGGGGCTTCCTCCACCACCTTCTGGTGCCGGCGCTGGATCGAGCAATCGCGCTCGAAGAGATGGACGGCGTCGCCCTGCCGGTCGGCGAAGACCTGCACCTCGATGTGGCGGGGCCGCTCGAGGTAACGCTCGACGAGAACCCGGTCGTCGCCGAAGGAGGCGCGAGCCTCACCTTGCGCCAGGGCGAGGCCCTCGGCGAAGCCGGCCGGCTCCGTCACCACCCGCATGCCCTTGCCGCCGCCGCCGGCACTCGCCTTGATGAGCACCGGATAGCCGATTCGCTCCGCCTCCCGTGCCAAGAGGCCGGGGTCCTGGTCGTCGCCGTGGTAGCCGGGCACGAGCGGCACCCCGGCCCGCTGCATCAGGGTTTTGGCGGCGGACTTCGAGCCCATGGCCCGGATGGCGGCGGGCGGCGGGCCGATGAAGACGATGCCGGCGTCCGCGCAGGCCTCGGCGAAATCGGCATTCTCGGACAGGAAGCCGTAGCCCGGGTGGATCGCCTCGGCGCCGGCGAGCCGCGCCGCCGCGATGATGCGGTCGATCCTGAGATAGCTGTCGCGCGCGGGCGCCGGGCCGATCGGCCGAGCCTCGTCGGCCAGGCCGACGTGGAGCGCGTCCCCGTCGGCCTCGGAGAAGACCGCGACGGTGCGCAGGCCCATGCGCCGGGCCGTGCGGATGATGCGGACCGCGATCTCGCCGCGGTTGGCGATGAGGACCGAGCGGAACATCGTCACATCCTGAACAGGCCGAAACGCGTGGGCGCGATCGGCGCGTTGAGGCTGGCCGAGATGGCGAGCGCGAGCGTCATGCGGGTGTCCTCGGGCGCGATCACGCCGTCGTCCCAGAGGCGCGCGCTGGCGTAATAGGGGTTGCCCTGGGCTTCGTATTGCGCCTCGATCGGGGCCTTGAAGGCGGCTTCCTCCTCGGCCGGCCAGGCGCCACCCTTGGCCTCGATGTTGTCGCGCCGCACCTGGGCCAGCACGCTGGCGGCCTGCGTGCCGCCCATGACCGAGATGCGGGCGTTGGGCCACATCCACAGGAAGCGCGGGCCGAAGGCCCGGCCGCACATGCCGTAGTTGCCGGCCCCGAAGGAGCCGCCGATCACGACCGTGAACTTCGGCACGGCCGCGGTGGCCACCGCCGTCACCATCTTGGCGCCGTCCTTGGCGATGCCGCCGCTCTCGTATTTGCGGCCCACCATGAAGCCCGTGATGTTCTGCAGGAACACCAGCGGCACCCCGCGCTGGGCGCAGAGTTCGACGAAATGCGCGCCTTTCTGGGCGCTTTCCCCGAACAGGATGCCGTTGTTGGCCACGATGCCGACCGGGTAGCCCCAGAGGCGCGCGAAGCCCGTCACCAGCGTCGGGCCGTAGAGGCGCTTGAACTCGTCCAAGTCCGAGCCGTCGACGAGCCGCGCGATCACCTCGCGCACGTCGTAGGGCTCGCGCGCGTCCTTCGGCACCACGCCGCCGATCTCGGCCGGATCCAGCGCCGGTTCGCGCGGCGGGCGGATGTCGAGGCCCGCGGGCTTGACGCAGTTGAAGCTCCTCACGATGGACCGCGCGATGCCGAGCGCGTGGGCGTCGGTCTCGGCCAGGTGGTCGGCAACGCCCGAGACGCGGCTGTGAAGCTCGCCGCCGCCGAGGTCCTCGGCCGTCACGACCTCGCCCGTCGCGGCCTTCACGAGCGGCGGCCCGCCCAAGAAAATGGTGCCCTGGTTGCGCACGATGACGCTCTCGTCCGACATGGCCGGCACATAGGCGCCCCCGGCCGTGCAGGATCCCATCACCACGGCGACCTGCGGGATGCCGTCGGCCGACATGCGGGCCTGGTTGAAGAAGATGCGGCCGAAGTGATCGCGGTCCGGGAACACCTCGTCCTGGTTGGGCAGGTTGGCGCCGCCGCTGTCCACCAGGTAGAGGCAGGGCAGCCGGTTCTCCTGGGCGATCTCCTGGGCGCGGAGATGCTTCCTCACTGTGACGGGAAAATAGGTGCCACCCTTCACCGTGGCGTCGTTGGCCACGATCATGCATTCCCGCCCCATCACGCGGCCGATGCCGGTGATGATACCGGCGGCCGGGATGTCGCCCCCGTAAAGGCCATAGGCCGCGAGCTGGCTGAGTTCCAGGAACGGCGACGCCGGATCGATCAGCGCCCGGACGCGGTCGCGGGGCAGCAGTTTTCCGCGCGCCACGTGCTTCTGGCGGGCCGCCTCGCCGCCGCCCTCCCGGATGCGGTCCACCCTCGACCTGAGTTCGGCCACGAGCCCGCCCATGTGGTCGGCATTGGCCCGGAAAGCGGCGGAACGGGTGTCGATCTCGGTTTCGATCGTCGGCAGGTTGGCCTCCATCGGTGGGATCGCCCTTCGCCCCGGGGGGAGAAGGTGGCCCTCGCGTCAGCGAGGGTCGGATGAGGGGGCCCCCACTGTCGAGAGTTCCCTCACCCGCCCTCATCCGCCTTCGCTGCGCTCAGGCACCTTCTCCCGCAGGCGGGAGAAGGGCCACCCTCATCAGAGATAGGCGCGGCCGGCCTCCTCGGCGAAGCGCGCCGGGGGACCCTTCCAGACGATGCGGGCGTGTTCCAGCACGTAGACGCGGTCGGCGTGCGGCAGCGCGAAGGTGACGTTCTGCTCGCCGAGCAGCACCGTGATGGGCGTGGTGGCGCGCAGCGTCTCGAGCGCGCGGCTGAGCTGTTCCAGGATCACGGGTGCGAGGCCGAGGGTCGGCTCGTCGAGGACCAGGAGCCGCGGCTTCATCATGAGGGCGCGCGCGATCGCCAGCATCTGCTGCTCGCCGCCGCTCATCTTGCCGGCCGCCTGGGTGGCGCGGGAGCGCAGGATGGGGAACAGGTCGAGCAGCCAGTCGAGCTGCCGCTTGCGGTCGCCGGCCGCGAGATGGGCGCCGCCGAGGTCGAGGTTCTCGCGCACGCTCATGGTGTTGAACAGCTCGCGGGTCTCGGGGCACTGCACGATGCCGCCGCGCGCGATTTGAGCACCGCTCCGCCCGGCCAGTGGCTCGCCGCCGAACGTGACAGTGCCGGTATAGGGCACGAGACCCGAGATGGCGTTGAACAAGGTGGTCTTGCCGGCGCCGTTCAGGCCGACGACGGACACGAACTCCCCCTCCCCGACCTGGATGCCGACCCGGTCGAGCGCCTGGGCCTTGCCGTAGAACACCGACAGGTCGCGGACGTCGAGCAGCGACGGCCGGGCCTCCACCGCGACCTCGCGCCGGGCGGTCGCCTCGATCGCGCCGCCGAGATAGACCGAGCGTACCGTGGGATCGGCCATGACCTCCGCGGCCGTTCCCTCGGCCACGAAGGCGCCGAGATACATGGCCACCGCCCGGTCGACCAGCGCAGCGACGCCCTTGACGTTGTGGTCGACCAGCAGCACGGCCTTGCCCTCGGCCCGGAACGAGGCGATCAGTTCGGAGAAGGCGCCGACCTCGCCGACCGTGAGCCCCGCGAAGGGCTCGTCGACCAGCACCACTTTCGGATCGCGGGCGATCGCCTTGGCGAGTTCGAGCCGGCGCAGGTCCGCGAAGGGCAGCGTGGCCGGGCGTCGGTCGTAGACGGCGCCGAGCCCGACCCGCTCGGCGATCGCGCGGGCGCGCCGGTCGACATGCGGGTCGGCGATCAGCTTCAGCAGCGAATCCGGCAAGAGCGCGAGCTTGATGTTCTCGCCGACCGTCTGCCGGTGGAGGGGGCGGGAGTGCTGGAACACCAGCCCGACGCCGTGCCGGGCGATGCGGTGGCTGGGCCAGCCCGCGACATCCACCCCATCGACCTTGACGATGCCGGCGTTCGGCCGCTCGATTCCCATGATGAGCTTCATCACGGTCGACTTGCCGGACCCGTTGGGGCCGATCAGGCCGAGGATTTCGCCCGCGTGGATCGCGAACCCCATGTCCTTCACGGCGACGAGCCCGCCGAAGCGCTTTTGGAGGCCCGACACTTCGAGCAGCGGGCCGGCGGGCGCGGCGCCGGATGGCAGGGAACCCGCGCCTGCGCCGGCGGTGTCGGCCCGGGTCAGCTCGATCGTCATGCGCTCCCCCGACGGTACAGCAGCGTGCCGAGGAACCCCGCCGGGACCAGCAGGATCACGACCAGCGCGAAGCCCGAGACCACGAAGGTGGACAATTGCCCCAGCGGCCGCAGCACTTCGCCCGCCACCACCAGGAAGATGGCGCCCAGCACCGCGCCCACGATGGTGCGCCGGCCGCCCAGCACCGCCGCGATGATCACCTGCACGCCCACCGCGAGGTCGATGAACGTGCCCGGGGAGGCGGTGCCGTAGTAGAAGACCAGCATGGCACCCGCGAGGCCGGAGAAGAAGGCCGACACGCAGAAGGCCGCGAGCTTGTGCTTGGCGACGTTGAAGCCGAGTGCCCCCGCCTCCACCGGATCCTGGCCGCAGGCCTGCAGAATCAGCCCGGCTGAGGAGCGCGACAGGCCGAACAGCACGGCCCCGCTGATCGCCAGGAAGCCGAGCGCGTAATAATAGTTGGTATGGTCGTCGACCGACAGAACGTCGGGCAGCGACAGGCCGATCTCGCCGCCGCTCACGGCCGCGAACACCGTCACCATCTGCTGCAGCAGGAGCACGGCCACGAGCGTCATCAGGCCGAAATACGGCCCCGACAGCCGCAGCGCAGGCAAAGCCAGCAGAACGCCGCCCGCCACCGCCAGCGCGGTGCCGAAGGCGACGCAGACCGGGATGCCGAAACCGAACTGCGCGTTGAGGATGCCGGCCCCGTAGGCGCCGAGTCCGACCAGGAAGGTGGGACCGAAATTGACCTCCCCGGCGAAGCCGAACAACAGGTCCCAGGCCATGGCGAAGACGGCGAAGTAGAAGGCCGGGATCAGCACGCCGATCTGGTAGGAGCTCGCCACCAGCGGCAGCAGCGCCGCCACGACCAGAAAGGCCAGGCTCCCCCAGAACAGCCGCGAGCGCACGAGCCCAGCCATATCAGCGCCGCCCCAGAAGGCCCTGGGGCCGGACGTAGACGACCGCGACCAGCAGGATCAGCGCCGGGATGTTGCGCAGCGCAGGCGAGACCATGTAGGCCGTGATGGTTTCGAGATAGCCGATGCAATAAGCGGCCAGCAGCGACCCCGGCACGCTGCCGAGCCCGCCCAGCACCACGATCGAGAAGGCGCTGGCCGTCAGCGTGCCGACGTTGTCGGACGAGGCGCCCAGGAAGGAGCCGAGCAGCACGCCCGCGACCCCGACCAGCACGCCGTAGATGGCCCAGACCAGGAGGTAGACCCGGCCGAGTTCGAAGCCCAGCAATGTCAGTCCGCGTGGATTGATGGAAGCCGCGAGCAGCGACTTGCCGGCGCGGGTGCGCTCGATCAGCAGCCAGAGTCCGCCGATCGCTGCCCAGCACAGGACGGCCGTCAGGATTTCGTTGGTGGGAGTGCGGACGCCGGCGACCTCCGTCACGCCCGCGATCAGCGGCCGGACCGTGTGGGGGCTCGTGGTCGCGAGATAGCCGATCGCCACCTGGATCATGATGCCCCAGAGCAGCGTGCCGGTCAGCACGAAGATCTCCGTCTCCTCGTGCGGGATCGAGCGGGAGCGCTGGATCGGCCGCACCACCGCGAAATAGGTCACGAAAGCCAGCGCCATGGCGCTGAACAGCCCCGCCAAGGCCCCGCCGTAGGCGCCGGCCCGCTCGGCCGCCCACCAGGCGACCGTGGCGGCCGTCACCATGATGCCGCCATGCGACAGGTTGAGCACGCCGGACACGCCGAAGATGAGCGTGAAGCCGACGGCGCCCAACCCGTAGAGCGCGCTGATGGCGAACCCGTCGATCAGGATCTGCAGCGTCAGCACGGCGGCCCTCCGACGGGGCGCGAAGCGTCCGCGAAACCTGCAGCGCCCGCCAGGATCACTGCGCCAGCTTGATGAAGGACGGGAACACGAGCTTGCTGTCCCCGGCGACCGACTTCGGCCAGATCGCCACCTGCTTGCCGTCCTGCCACTGGACGAAAAGTCCGCTGACGGTCGACGGCCCATATTCCATACCATGGGTATGGGACTCGTCCTTGCCGTAGAATTTCACGGTGCCGGCGGTGCCGAGCCAATCGGTCTTTTCCAGCGCCTCGACGATCTTGTCGGGGTCGTCGCTGCCGGCGCGCTTGATGGCGTCGGCGATGTAATAGACCTGATCATAGGCGCCGTAGCCCGTATAAGCGGGCGAGACGCCGTAGCGCTTGATGTAGCTCTGCGCGAAGGGGATCGTCTTGGGTGTGGTCGGCACGGTCTCGACCGCCATGTTCTGCAGCACCACGCCGTTGGTCGCGCCATTGGTATCCTTCCAGAAGGTCGTCGACGTCGCCTGGGATGAGACCCCGTACATCGGGATCGGCACCTGCTGGTTGGCCCACTGAACGGTGGGTTGCACGCCGACGTGGCTGATGCCGGTGATCAGGACGTCCGGCTTCTTCGCTTCCAGGCCGTTATAGATCGGCGTGAAGTCGGTGGTGTCGGGCGACATGCGAATCGTATCGATGACCTTCAGCCCGATCTTGGGCAGGCAACTCTCGTAGCCGGCATCGAGCGGAGCCGTCCAGGCGGCGTCCTCGCTGAAGACCGCCGCGGTCTTCATGTGCAACTTGCTGTCGACCAGGAGGTCCTTGGCGGAATCGCAGACCGCCTGCGCCAGGAAGGAGGACGCGAGATACCCCTGGAAGAAGTATTTCAGCTGGCCGTAATTGTCGTGGACCCGCTTGGTGATGTCGTCGCTGGCGGCACCGGGCGTGATGGTGGGCAGCTTCAGCCGCCCGGCCCAGGGCTCGAGCGCCAGGGCGACCTCGCTTGTATAGGTCGCGATGACGGCCTGCACCTTGTCCTGCGAGGACAGGCGCTGCAGCGCACGCACCGCGTCGGCGGCGGAATTGTGGTCGTCATAGGCCACGATCTCGATCTTGCGGCCGTCTATTCCGCCCGCGGCGTTGATCTCGTCGGCGGCGATCTGGGCTGCGTTGGGGATGGCGATGCCGCTGATCGAAGAATTCTCGGCGATCACCCCGATCCTGATGGGCTCGGCCGCCAGCCCTGCTGAAGGATGGGCCGCGAAGGGCATGACGGCGGCGGTAGCCGCATAGAGCAGTCGCAGCTTGGACATGGTTCCATTTCCTTCCCGGTCGGCCCTTGTCGATGGGCTTCGCCAGGGACGCTATGCGACCCTGGCGTGCGAGTAAATCGCCTTTGCGGACTCGCGACCTGCCGGCGAACGCGCGCTCGATCCATGCCGCAGAAGCACGGCTGATCCTGGCCGTCGTTCCGGTCGGCGAAACGCCTTCAGCCGTCGACCGGCGGGCGCTCCTCCGCCACGCCGAGCCGCGCCTCCAAGGCCGCGCCGATGCGCAGGATCGTACCCTCGTCGAAGAGGCGGCCGTAGAGGCTGACCGCGTGCGGCACCCGGAACTCCGGGCCTTCGTCGGAGGGGCGCTCGCGCCGCCCATCCGACAGCGCCACGCGGAGGCGCGTCCGCGTCGACCGGAAGCCGGCCCGCATGGCGAGGCACGGGTGTCCGGTGAAGTTCGTGATGGTCAGCATGGGACCGGCCATGCAGGGACCCAGGATGGCGTCCACACGGTCAAAGACCGCATCCATGTCCAGCATCACGCGGCGGCGCAGCCGGTCGGCCTGGACGAGGTCGACGGCCGACAGGAACCGCGCCTTGCGAAAGCTGTTGGGCCTGCCGCCTGCCGCCTGCCAGGTGAGGCGGTCGTCCTCGCCGTCGAGCGTGAGCCGTTCGAAGGAGGCCGCCGCCTCGGCGTAGAGCACCATCATGAGCGCGTCGTAGGGCAGGTCGGGACGGTCGAGCTCGACGAGGTCCAGCCCGAGGGCGCGCGCCGCATCGAGCGCCGCGCGGTCGAGCGGGTGGGCGCCATCGGCCTCCATGTCGGCCGGGAACCAGCCGATGCGCAGCCCCGCCACCGGGGCCGCCGCGTCGAAGGCGAAGGACGCGTCGATGCTCGACGGGTCGGCGACGTCGGCGCCGTTGATGGCGTCGAGCACCAGCGCGGTATCACCGACGCTGCGGCACATGGGGCCGATCTTGTCGAGCGACCAGCAGAGCGGCATGGCGCCGGTGCGCGGCACGCGGCCGAAGGTCGGGCGCAGGCCCGCCGTCCCGCAGCGCAGGGCGGGCGATACGATGGAGCCCAGGGTCTCCGTGCCGATCGCAAATCCCACGAGCCCGGCGGCCGTGGCCGAGCCCGAGCCAGCCGAGGAGCCACTCGATCCTTCGAGCGGGTTCCAGGGGTTGCGGGTGACACCGCCATGCCAAATGTCGCCATAGGCCAGCGCGCCCAGCGTCGTCTTGGCCACCAGCACGGCGCCGGCTTCGGCGAGGCGCCGCACCACGGTGGCGTCGGTCTTGGGCACGCGGTCAGCGAAAGGCTCGGCCCCCCAGCCCGTGGTGACGCCGGCCGTGTCGAGCAGGTCTTTGCAACCGTAGGGGATGCCGTGCAGCGGCCCGAGATAGGTGCCCGCGGCCAGCAGTGCGTCGGCGCGCCGGGCCTGGGCCAGCGCGAGATCCGGCGTGGCGAGCGCGATGCATTCGAGGCGCGGCCCGAGGCGCGCGATGCGGTCGAGGTAGAGGGTCGCCAGGCGCTCGGCCGTGATGGCGCGGCCGGCGATCCAGCCGGCCAGTCGGCCGATGGGCGCGAAGGCGATGTCGTCCTCGCGGTCGGGCAGAGGACCGGGCGCGATGGCGGTGGGCCTGAAAGGCGCGGCAGCCGGCATGGCGAAGCCCGGCAGGCGGGGATCGAACCGCGTCGCGGGCGCGAGATCGTGCGGCAGCGGCACGGCACGGCGCCGTACCGCCAGATCGATCTGGGCCTGGAGGTTGTCGGCCATCAGGGCGCGCTCGGACTCGGTGTAGTGCACCCCCATGACGGCTTCCGCCGCCGCGATCTCTTCCTCGTGGAAGATGCGGCCGGTCATTCCTGCCTGCCGGTCTTCGGAGACGACGGCGCCCGTCACAGCAGCGCCTTCGGCAGCAGCATGTGGACGCCCTTGTTGCCGTCGACGAGTTGCGTGACCCTGAGGTCGCCCGCTAGCGAGCACAGCATGTAGGCCTGGTTGCGGGTGAGCGCGGTGCGCCGGCAGAGGTGGTCCACCATCTCGCGCACGGCCTGCTTGGCGGCATCGTCGAGATCCTCGTCGAGCCCGATCGACATCAGGTGGGTCGCGGTCTCGGCAAAGGGTCGGTCGATCTTCATGTCCTTGCGGACCGTCAGGCGGAACGTGCCGGTGACGCCCGTCTCCAGCGCCGTGATGCAGACCTCGCCGTCGCCCTGCACGCCGTGGCCGTCGCCGGCGTAGAACAGCGCGCCCGCATTGAAGACCGGCAGATAGAGGGTCGTGCCGGGCTTCAGCTCCTTGTTGTCCATGTTGCCGCCGAAGGCGCGCGGCACCGCAGAGCCGACCCGGCCCCAGGCCGGCGGCGGCGCCACCCCCATGATGCCGAAGAACGGGGCCAGCGGGATCTCGGCGCCCCACGGCATGATGCAGAGCTGGCGCTCGTGGTCGACCGCCGGATGGATGGTCTCGTAGTCGGTGAACTCGTCGGGCAGCGTACCGAGCAGCGGCAGGATCGCCACGAAACCCCAGTCCTGGCTCACCGCGACGTCGAGGATGTCGACCTGCAGGGTGTCGCCGGGCTCCGCCCCTTCGACGTGCACCGGGCCGGTCATGAAATGCGGCCCGAGCCCCCGCACCATGGTGTCGAGCGCCTGGAGGTAGCCGGCCGGCACTTTGCTCCGGTCGGGCGGCAGGGCGTCCTTGCCGCCCGCCGGAAACGAGCCCAGCGTGACGGTATCGCCCGAGGCGACCCGCAGCACGGGCGCGGCGGCGCCGTCGAACGTGCCCCACACCATGGTGTCGGGCGCGACCGGGATATCGTGGTGTCGGGGCATGGACTGTTCCGATCTTGTGGGAGAAGCGGGCCGACAGCTCCGACGCGGTCAGGCCGGCGCGCCGAAGTCGGTCAGGTGACAGGCGGCCCGCCCGCCCGGGCCGCGCGGCGTCGGAATCGGGCGCTCGATGCGGCAGCGGTCGAAGCTGTGGGCGCAGCGGGTGTGGAAGGGGCAGCCCCGGGGCAAGGCGAGCGGGCTCGGCAGTTCGCCCCGGACCTCGGCCGCGGCGGTTCGGCGACCGGGTACGAGGTCCGGCGCGGCGTCGAGCAGCGCGCGCGTATAGGGGTGGCGCGGGGACGAGAACAGGGCCTCGGTGTCGCCGACCTCCATCACCGAGCCGAGGTACATGACGACGACCCGGTGCGAGATGTGGCGGACCAGCCGCAAGTCGTGGGCCACGAACAGCACGGTCAGGCGCAGCCGGTCCTGCAGTTCGAGCAGCAGGTTCACGACCTGGGCCTGGACCGACACGTCGAGCGACGACACGAGTTCGTCGGCCACAAGCACCTCGGGCTCGACCGCCAGCGCCCGGGCAATGCCGATCCGTTGTCGCTGCCCGCCCGAGAACTGGTGCGGCAGGCGGTCGGCGCTGTCGGCCGGCAGGCGCACGAGGTCGACGAGCTCCGCGATGCGGGCCGGGATCTCGGCGCGGGGGCGCATGCGATGCACCGTGAGGGCCTCGGACAGGACCTGGCGCACCGTCATGCGGGGGTTGAGCGAACCGTAGGGGTCCTGGAACACCATCTGGACGCGGCGATTGAAGCGTCGCCGCGCGGCGCCCGCGAGCGCCCGGATGTCCTCGCCCTCGAAGCGGACGCGGCCGTCGTCGGGATCGATCAGGCGCACCACGGTCCGGGCCAGGGTCGACTTTCCGCAGCCAGACTCGCCGACGATACCCAGGGTCTCGCCGCGCCGGACCTCCAGCCGCACTGCGTTCAGCGCGTGCACGGCACGCTCCGGCCGCCCGGCCAGCCGGTCGAGGATGGTACGGGCCACGGGGAACCGCACCACGACGTCCTCGATCGATAGGATGGGAGCCTCGATCACGTGGCCGCCTCCGCGGCCGCCACGGTCTCGTGGTGCCAGCAGGCCGCGAGCCGCCCGGGCGCAACCGGCTCCAGCGGCGGCCTCTCGCGGCGGCAGAGTTCGGTCCGGAACGTGCAGCGGGGGTGGAACGCGCAGCCGGGCGGCATGTCGGCGAGGCTCGGTGGCGTGCCCTCGATCGACAGCAGCGGGCGCCGCTCGGTGCCGCCGCGCGGCACCGAGCCGAGCAGGCCGCGCGTATAGGGATGATGGGGCCGGACGAACAGCGCCGCCACCGGGCCGCTCTCCACGATGCGGCCGGCATACATGACGGCGACGCGCTCGCAGGTCTGGGCCACGACGCCGAGGTCGTGCGTGACCAGGACCACGCTCATGCCGAGCCGGTCGCGCAACCCGAGGATCAGCCGCAGGATCTGGTCCTGGATCGTCACGTCGAGGGCCGTGGTGGGCTCGTCGGCCAGCAGGAGCCGCGGCTCGCCCGCGAGCGCGATGGCGATCATGGCGCGCTGCCGCATGCCGCCGGAAAACTGGTGCGGATGGTCGGCGAGGCGGGCGGCCGGGGCCGGGATGCCGACGAGCTCGAGCAGTTCGATGGCGCGGGCGCGGCGGCCGCGGGCGTCGAGTCCGGTATGAGCCTCGAGACTCTCCTCGATCTGCCGCCCCACCGTCAACACCGGGTTCAACGCCGTCATGGGCTCCTGGAAGATCATGGCGACCTCGCGGCCGCGCACGCGGCGCAAGTCGCGCTCGGACAGGGCCAGGAGGTCGCGCCCGCCCCACAGCACCCGTCCCTCGACCCGGGTCGGCGGCCGCACGAGCCGGGTGAGCGAGCGTAGGGTGACGCTCTTGCCGGAGCCCGATTCGCCGACGAGGCCCAGCACCTCGCCGGCCGCCACATCGAGGTCGACGTCGCTGACCGCCGTCACGGTGCCGCCCGGCGCCTCGAAGCGCGTGGTCAGCCCGCGCACCGCGAGCACGGCGCCGACCGAAGCGGCAGCGGCCGTGGAGGCCGCCGTCATCGGCGGGGCCTCAGCGCGTCGGCGAGGCCGTCGCCGAGCAGGCTGAACCCCAACCCCGTCAGCACGATCGCGAGACCGGGGAAGATCGAGATCCACCAGGCGGTCGCCATATAGTTCTTGCCGTCGGCAATCAGCACGCCCCATTCGGCGGTCGGCGGCTGCGCCCCGAGGCCGAGATAACCGAGGCTGGACCCGAGCAGGATGCACAGCGCCATGTCGGTCATCCAATAGACGAGCGCGCCCGAGATCGCGTTGGGCAAGAGATGCCGCAGCACGATGCGGGGGAGCGAATAGCCCATCACGCGCGCCGCCGCCGCATAGTCGAGCCGCCGCTGCACGCCCATCTCGGCCGCGATCAGCCGGGCATAGAACACCCAGCCGACCACGCTGACCGCGATATAGAGGTTGATGAGCCCGGGCCCCAGCACCGCCACGACAGCGATGACCAGGACCAGGAACGGGAACGTGACCACGGCGTCGACGATCCTGCCGAACAGCGCCACCGCCCAGCCGCCACGGTAGCCCACGACGGCGCCGATCAGCGTGCCGAACAGCACCGGGAACAGCGTGCCGAACAGCGCGATCTGCAAGTCGACCCGATAGGCCCAGACCGTGCGGGACAGGATGTCCCGGCCGAAATTGTCGGTGCCGAAGAGATGGGCCGCGGAAGGACCCTTGAGGATCGCGCGATAGTCGAATTTCGTAGGATCGTAGGGGGCGAGGAGCCCCGGCGCGACCGCGAAGAGGAGCGACGCCAGCAGGATCGCGGCACCGGCCGCGAGCGGCCAGGAAACCCGGGGCACGCGGAGCCGCGCCGCACGGCGCCGCACGGGCCTGCGCGACAGGATGTCCTCGGCGGCCGTCACCGGGCGAGCCTCGGGTCGAGGGCCGCCTGGACGAGGTCGGTCAGGAGGAAGACCAGCGACACCGTCACGGCGAGGATCAGCGTCAGACCCTGGATGACGGGGTAGTCGCGGCCGTAGATGCTCTCGATCATCAGGCGGCCGACGCCCGGGATGGCGAAGACCGATTCCGTGATCACGGCACCGCCGAGCAGCGTGCCCACGGTGGGGCCGAGCAGCGCCACGGTGGAGATCAGCGCGTTGCGCAGCACGTGGCGCAGCAGCACGACGCGCGGCGGCAGACCCTTGGCACGGGCGAACTCGACGTATTCGGCGCCCAGCACATCGACGATCGCGGCCCGGAGATTGCGCATCAGCACGGCCGCGAGGCTCACGCCGAGCGTCACGGCCGGCAGGAACAGGTGGTAGACACGGTCTCCCCAACCGTCGCCGTAGCCGCCGACCGGGAACCAGCGCAGCTGCGCCGAAAAGACCGTGAGCAGCACGAGACCCACGTAGAACACCGGCATCGACAGCCCGACCTGCGACGCACCCCGGATGGCGAGATCGGCCGGGCGGTCGCGCGCCAGCGCCGCCGCGACGGCCAGCGGCACCGACGCCGCCACGCCGATCGCGACCGCCATGCCGGTGAGCACCAGGGTGGCGGGCAGGCGCTGGCCGATCAGCCCCCAGACCGGCACCTGCAGCACCAGCGAACGGCCGAGGTCGCCCGTGAGGACGCGGCGCGCGTAGAACAGGAACTGCACCACGATCGGCTGGTCGAGCCCGTAGGCTGCGCGGGACTGGGCCACCTGGGCGTCGGTCGCCCGGTCGCCCGCGATGGCGCTCAGCGGGTCGCCGGGCAGAAGCCGCACCAGCAGAAACGTCACGACCAGGATGAAGATCAGGGTCGGGACCATCTGCAGCACGCGGCGGAGCAGGAAGGCCGGGTTCAGCACGGGGTGCGGCCGGCGCGCGAGAGCTTTTCCCGCCGGCGAGGGGTTTCGCCCTTCTCCCGCCTCCGGGAGAAGGTCCCTGAGCGCAGCGAAGGCGGATGAGGGCGGATGAAGCAATATCCCACGGTGGTGGCTCCCACCCTCATCCGGCCCTGCGGGCCACCTTCTCCCGCAGGCGGGAGAAGGGCGAAGGCCCGCGATCCGCGCCTCACTTCTCGATCGACGCGCCGGAGAAGATGTTGTTGCCGAGCGGGATCTGGAGGAAGCCCGTGACGCCTTTCTTCAGCACCACCGGATAGGGCGATTCGTAGAGCGCCAATGTGGGGCCGCCGCGATAAATCTCCTGCATCCGGGCATATTGGTCGGCGCGTTTCTTGGGGTCGAGTTCCAGTTGCGAGGCTTCGAACAGCTTGTTGAACTCGGCGTTGTTCCATCCCGAATGCTGCGACTCAATATTGGGGAAATAGCCGAAGTAGGACGCGATCTCGTTCGGGTCGGCGATGTCGTCCGTCCAGTCGCCGAGCCGCATGGAGAAGTCACCGTCGCGGTAGCGTGCCGTGCGCGTGGCATTGTCGACCTGCTCGATATCGAGCGTGACGCCGACCGAAGCCCACATTTGCTGGAGTGCCGTAGCGATGCTGATCTCGTTGACGTTCCCGGCCAGCACAAGGCAAGGAAACTTGAAGCCCTTGTCGAATCCGGCCTCCTTCAGCAGCGCCTTGGCCTTGTCGGCGTCGAGCGGGAACTCCGTGCCGGTGCCGGTGTGCAGGGGCGTCGCGCTCGACATGAAGCTCGACATCGGCGTGCCGACGCCGTGCGTCACGATGGCGATGATGGCGTCCTTGTCGGCCGCATAGTTCAGCGCCATCCGCACCTTCTCGTTGGCGAGCGGGTTGTCGGCACCGCTCTTGAGCTTGGGCCGGACGTTGAAGTTGCCGTAGGTGACCTTGGTGGACGGGAACAGCTCCATGTTCAGCTTGCTGTCCGCCTTGAGTTCGTCGACGCGGCTGAAGGGGATGAATTCGGCGCCGTCGAGTTCGCCCGACTGCACCTTCAGGATCCGCGTGGCGTCGTCGGGCAGGATCTGGAAGGTCACGCCGTCGAGATAGGGCAGCGGCTTGCCGTCGGCACCTTGGCGCCAATAGTAGGGATTGCGGACGAGCTTCATCTCCTGGCCACGGCTCCAGGACTGGAACGCGAAGGCGCCCGAGCCGATCGGATGCTCGGCAAAGGCCTTGGCCTTGTCGTCGGGCGTAGCACCCGGTGCGGCCTCGAAGGCGTGCTTCGGCATGATGGCGTTATTGAACACGCTCAGGCCCGGGATGATGGCCGGGTCCGGGTGCTTCAGATTCAGCACGACGGTCTTCGGATCCTTGATGTCGACCGAGCCGACCGATTCGTCGATGAAGCCCCAGATCCCTTCCTTCGGGTCGCGGGCGCGGTCGAGCGACCATTTCACGTCCTCGGCCGTGATGGGCGAACCGTCCGAGAATTTGATTCCGTCCCGCAACGTGAGCGTCACGCTCTTGCCGTCCGACGCGACCGCATAGGCGCTGGCGAGGCCGGGCTGCACGCCCTTGCCGTCGTCGGTCGGCAGCAGCAGCGTGTCGTAGAGGTTCGACAGGATCCAGATATCGACGTTGGCGTCGTTCAGGACCGGATCGAGGAACAGGCTGTCGGTGTAGCGGCCATAGACCAGCGTCCCGCCGCGGGTCACGGCCCCGGCCGGCCCGAGCCCGGCCGCAAGCAGCGCGGCGCCGAGGGCCACCGCGGCGGCATGTCTGAAGCAGTTTCCGGTCATGATCGCGCCCACATCGTTCTAGAACTCTAGAACGCTATCGCCCGGGGCTCGGCACTGTCAACGCGCCCCGCTGCGCTTTGTGTTGGCAGCACTGATTGCCATTGAGCACGTCGTACGATTGTGACCCGAACTGCTGCTGTGCTAGCTGTCTAGGACAATGCTCCCCGTTCCCCTTCGCCTGCTCCTCGACCGCGACCTGCCGGTTCCGCTCGGAACCCAACTCAGCGGTCTGCTGCGCTATGGAATTGCCTGCGGCGAGTTCAGGGCCGGTGACCGTCTGCCTTCGGTCCGGGATCTCGCGGAGGAAGTCGGCGTTGCGCCGATGACGATTGCGGCGGTCTACCGCGATCTCAAGGCAGCCGGGCTCATCGAGGCGCGCCCCGGCTCCGGGACTTTCGTGGCGCGCGCCACGAATGGCATCGGCAAGGATCGGCGCCTTCTCGCGTTCCATCATCAGATCGACACGCTCCTCGATCACGGGCTCGCGATCGGCTTGGGCGGAGCCGACATCGCCGGCCTGATTGCCGCGCGCCTGACGATCCGGCAGGCGCGCGGCAGGAGCCAGCATGTCGTGCTGGTCGGCATCTTCGCGGGGGCCACCGCCGATTACGCCCGCGCTGTCGCTGCCGCCCTCGGACCCGCCGCGAATGTCGGCGCCACCACGGTCGACGCGCTCCAATGTACCCAGAGCGCGCGCCATCTCGCGAGCGCGGCCGACCTCGTCCTGACCTTCGCCCACCTCTGGCGCGACGTCGCGGCGCTGCTGCCGCGCCAGCGCGTGACGACCATCAGCTTCATTCCATCGGAGGCGACCCGTAGGGCGCTGGCCGTGCTCGACGTTCGCGCCCGCGTCCTGGCCGTGTCGCGCTTTCCCGAGTTCCTGCCGCTGATGCGCCCGGGTATCGGCCGCTTCGCGCCCCACCTCAGTGGGATCGACGCCGCCGTGCTGGACGCGCCGGATCTCGCCGAGAAGCTCGCCGGCCACGACGTCGTGGTCTATGCGACCGGCGCCGAAGCCGTGTTGGAACGGCTGCCCGAGGGCACCCTCGCGATCGAATATCGCCACAGCCCGGATCCCGGCGACATCGACCGCATCCTGCGTCCGCTGCTCGACGGGGCCGAACCGGCACCCGAAACCCGAAAGGAAGCCTCATGACCATCGCGGCCATGAACTGGACCGACGTCGAGCGCCGCCTAGGCCATGACGACCGCGCGATCCTGCCGCTGGGCAGCACCGAACAGCACGGCTTTCTGTCCCTGTCGGTCGATTCCATCCTGTCGGAGCGTGTCGCCACCGAGGCCGCTCAGCCTCTCGGCGTCCCAGTGTTCCCGGTGGTGCCCTACGGCATCACGCCATACTTCCTGGCCTTTCCGGGCACCGTCAGCCTGAGGGTCGAGACTTACATCTCGCTCGTCCGCGACATCCTCGACGGGCTCCATCGCCAGGGCTTCCGCCGCATCCTCATGGTCAACGGCCACGGCGGCAACGCGCCGGCCGGCGCTTTCGCGGCCGAATGGATGGCCGACCATCCGGGCACCGCGGTGAAGTTCCACAATTGGTGGAACGCCCCCCAGACCTTCGCCAAGGTGCAGGATATCGATCCCGTGGCGAGCCATGCCTCCTGGATGGAGAATTTTCCCTGGACCCGGCTCGCCGGCGTCGTCCAGCCAAGCGGCCGGAAACCCATGGTGGACTTCGACCGCATGCGGCTCTCGGGTCCCGAAGGAGTCCGGCAGCTTCTCGGCGACGGCAATTTCGGCGGACTCTACGAGCGGCCCGACGCCGACATGCTGGCCATCTGGGCCACGGCGGTGACGGAGACCCGCGCGCTGCTGGAAGGGCCTTGGTCGTGAGCGGAGCCGCGGCCGGAGCGACGCACGATCCGGTCCTGATCTGGGGCGCCGGGGCTATCGGAGGCACGCTCGGGGCCGCCTTCATCGAGGCTGGCCAGGATGTGGTGTTCGTCGACACGGACGCGGCCCATGTCGCGGCGATCGCCGAGCGCGGCCTCGCCGTCACGGGCCCGGTCGCGCCATGCCGCGTCCGGGCACGGGCCTTCCTGCCCGAGGCGCTATCGGGCCGCTTCCGGCGCTGTATCCTGGCCGTGAAGGCCCATCACACGGCGGAAGCGGCCGCGGCTCTGGCGCCGCATGTGGCGCCCGACGGCTACGTGGTGTCGGCGCAAAACGGACTGAACGAGGATGTCATCGCGGCCCGGGTGGGCCGGGACCGCACGGTCGGCTGTTTCGTCAACTACGGGGCCGATTACCTCGAGCCCGGCGTCGTGATCCGCAGCGGCCGGGGCGCCGTGGTGGTGGGCGAACTCGACGGCGCCATGACGGACCGCTTGGGGGATCTGCACGGGCTATTCCGGCAGTTCGACCCGGCCGCAATCGCCACCGGCAACATCCAGGGCTACCTCTGGGCCAAGCTGATCTACGGGGCTCTGCTGTTCGCCACGGCGCTGACCGACGACAGCATCGCCGACGTGCTGGCCACGGAAGCCCACCGGTCGGTGCTGATCCGGCTGGCCCACGAGGTCGCGGCGGTGTCGCGTGCCGAGGATGTGACGCTCGAAGGCTTCGACGGCTTCGATCCGGTGGCGTTCCTGCCGGACGCACCGGCGGAACTCCTCCGGCGCTCCTTCGACGACATGGTGGCGCATAATCGCCGCTCCGTGAAGTCGCATTCCGGCATCTGGCGAGACCTCGCGGTCCGCAAGCGCCGCACCGAGGTGGACGCGCAGCTCGGCCCCGTCATCGCGGCGGGTCGCCGCCGGGGCGTGGCGACGTCGGTGACGACCGCCGTGGCCGAGCGCATCCACGCCATCGAGGAAGGGCGACGCGCCCTCGACCGCGCCAACCTCGACGATCTCGCGCCGCCCGAGCCGGCCCGGCAGGAGTTGGCGTCATGAGGATCGACCTCGGCGGCCGCAAGGCGCTCGTCACGGGCGCGGGCCACGGTTTCGGGCGCGCCATAGCAATGTCTCTGGCGAGCGCCGGCGCCACCGTGCTGGCCTGCGACATCGACATGGCCGGGCTGCCCGAGACCGTGACCCGGGCCGGGCCGCTCTGCACGGCGCGGCTGCTCGACGTCACGGACGAGGCCGCGGTCACGGCCCTGTCGGCCGAACACGATGCCGCCGGTCAGGCGATAGACATCCTGGTCAACAATGCCGGCGGCGTGCTGGGACAGGTCGGCCGGCCGCTCGAGGAGATCTCCCTCACGGACTGGCAGGCGATCTTCGACGTCAACCTCACCGGCGCCTTCCTGATGGCCAGGGCCTTCGCGCCCGGCATGAAGCGGACCGGCCGGGGCCGCATCGTCAACATCTCGTCGGGCGCGGGCCTCGGCATCAGCCTCACCGGCATACAGGCCTATGCCAGCGCCAAGGCCGGTCAAATCGGCCTGACGCGGCAGCTCGCCCACGAACTCGGGCCCTTCGGCATCACGGTCAACAATGTCGCGCCCGGCTTCGTGCGCTCGAACCCCACCACCGAGCGGCAATGGCACGCCATGGGCGAGGCCGGACAGCGGCGTCTGCTGGACGGCATCGCGCTGAAGCGCCTCGGCCTGCCGGACGACATCGCCAATGCGGTGCTGTTCTTCGCATCCGACCTCGCGGGCTGGATCACAGGCCAGGTGCTGAGCGTCGACGGCGGCAAGTGAGCCGCGACTGGAAGGCCCCGTGTCGAAGGGCGCCGCATGTCCGACCCGAGGCCGGTGAGGCGCCATGGCGATGAACCGACATCTGGCCGCGGTCGGGCTGTCCGCCATCATGGCGGTGCCCGGCATCGCGGCGCCCGGATCGGCCGCTGCACGGACCGACGTGCCCATCGACCAAACCGTCCTGCCGAACGGCGACATCCGCTACAGTGTCCCGATCACGGTGGGCGGGAGCGCCCCGATCCGGGCCGAACTCGATACGGGCTCGTTCGGCCTGCGGGTGCTCAAGGCGGCCCTGACGCCGGAGCGCTACGAGGCGACCGAGATCCGGCGGCAATACGGCTTCGGCGGCGGCGCCCGCTTCGACGGGGTGCTGGCCCGCGCCACACTCGGCGTCGGGTCGTCCGAGACCGATCGGCCAATCCTGTTCCAGCTCGTCGACACGGTCGGTTGTGTCGAGGCGCAGCCTGATTGCCCGGCGTCCCGGCTGAGGCCCGAAGACTACCGGATCGCCGGGGACGGTTATGCGGGCCAGGGCTTCGACGCCATCCTGGGCCTGTCGATGCGCCGGGCCGGGACGGACGACAGCGCGCTCAATCCGCTGACCGTCATGGGGGACCGGAGCTGGATCGTGATCCTGCCGCGGCCCGACTCGGCCGAGCCGGGCCATCTCATCATCGATCCGACCGACGCGGACCGGACCGGCTTCGCTCTGCTGCAGCTCCAGACGCAGGGCGGGGCCGCTGACGGCCGGCAGTCCGGCTGGGCCGATACCGCCCTGCCCGGCTGCCTCGTCGATGTCGCCCGCAAGGAGCGCTTCTGTGGCAGGACGGTGCTGGACAGCGGTGCGCCGGGCTTTTCCCTCGCCTCGAGCAAGGTCCGGGTTCTCACCCCCTGGGGACCGGGCCGCAAAGCCAGCTTCGAGATCGACGGCCCAGGCGCCCGCATGGTGATGCCGTTCACGACGGGCCGAGACTGGTCGACGCGGGTCGTGGCTCATCCGGTGCGCCAATCGGGTGGCGCCGAGATCGCGGCCGGCACGCTGCCTTATTTCAGCTATGCGGTGCTCTACGACGCCAAGGCCGGCACGATCGGGCTGAAGCGGCGGGATTGAACTCGCGTCCCAAGGAAGGATGACGGCTTCCACCACCTTCCCGCCGACCCCAACGCGCCACGCCGCGATATCGTCCTCACCCCGCCCCTGTCGGGACCGTAGGACTGAAGGATGACCAACACCGGCCCGTCGCTGTCGACACGGGCCTCGATCTCGACACCCTACGGCTGACCAACTCGCCGCTCCGCTCCGGAGCCACCATATGCTGCCCCCTCGATTGCGGGACAGATATCGCCATGGGTGGTGATGGTCCGCAGGATCCTCGCCCTGACTGGTTGATGGACGCTCAGCGTGCCGCCTTGTCGATCTCGGCCTCGAGGGCCCCGACATTGTCGGGCGTGACGGGACCGATCAGCTTGAAGGCCAGGGTGCCGTCGCCTTTGACCACAAAGGTCTCGGGCACGCCGTAGACGCCGAAATCGATGGCGGTGCGGCCCGATCGATCGTCGCCGACCGCCGCATAGGGGTCGCCCTTGGAGCCGAGATAGCGGCGCGCGTCCTCGGCCTTGTCCTTGTAGACGATACCGTCGAGCGCGGCGCCGAGTTCCTTCATGCGCGGGCTCTTCGCCAGGGCCATCAGCATCCCGTGCTCGTCGTGGCATTCCGCGCACCAGGACGCGAAGACGTTGACCAGCGTCACGTGCCCGGACCTGAGCGCCGCGGCGTCGAGGCCGGCCGGCGCGGTGCCGGCCTCGACGCCCGGCGGCACGGCGCGGCCGGGGAGCGGCGGCAAGGTGAAGTCCGGCACGGAACGGCCGATCAGCGGCGACGGGATGCGCGACGGATCGCCGGCACCGAGCCTCAGCATGAACAGGGCCGCGAGCCCGGCGAAGACCACCAGCGGCAAGGTCACCAGCAGACGGCGGGCGCGCGGCGAGGCTGCGGCCGCGCTCTGCCGCCCCGGGTCGGGCGAGGTGTCGGACGCGCTCACCGCGAGGTCTCCGAACTGGCGCGTCCACGGCCGGCGCGGGCTTCGAGCCCGGCAAGCGCACGCCTCAGCCCGCGCCCGTCGAGCAGCACGGCTGCCCCGAGGCCGAGGAGGACGAACGCCGTGACCGCGTAGGCGGCCAGGATGAAGCCGATATGGGGGACCGCCATCACAGCAGCACGGCTTCGGCCGGGGCGAGCCGGGCAGCGGGCTCGCGGTCCTGCGCGGCTGCCAGCATCATGCGGCGCAGGCGGCGGCGCAGGATTTCGTTGCGGATCGACAGCACGTGCAGGGTCGCGAAGATCAGCGTGAACGACGTCGCCATGACGAGCAACGGAATCAGCATAGATCGGTCCACGGTCGAGCCGGACATGTTGAAGATCGAGCCCTGGTGCAGCGTGTTCCACCAGTCCACCGAGAACTTCACGATCGGCAGATTGATGGCGCCCACCAGCGTCAGCACCGAAGCAGCCCTGGCGGCGCTGCCGGGCTCCTCGATCGTATGCCACAGCGCCAGAAGACCCAGATAGGTGATGAACAGCACCAGCATCGCGGTGAGCCTGGCGTCCCAGACCCAATAGGTGCCCCACATCGGCTTGCCCCACAGCGACCCCGTGACGAGGCAGATGAGCGTGAAGCCGGCGCCGAGCGGCACCGCCGCCTTCTGGGCAGCTTCGGCCAGCGGGTGGCGCCACACGAGCGTGCCCAGCGCCGAGGCCGTCATCACCACATAGGCGAGGCTCGCCACCCAGGCGGCCGGCACGTGAACGAACATGATCTTGACGGTCTCGCCCTGCTGGTAGTCGGCGGGCGACGCCAGCGCGAGCGCGAGACCTGCCACGAGGCTTAGGATGGCGGCCCCGGTCAGCCAGGGCAGGACGCGGCCCGACACGCGCATGAAGGTCTGGGGATTGGCAAGAACGTACATGAACCGATCCACCGGCTTCGAGGGGCATCGGCGCGTCGTCCCGTTCTCCTGCGCGCCGTTCTCAGCTTCTATCGCAAATACGGCGGCATCATAAGGGCCCTGCCGCCCGGAGTCGGAGCGGGAGCACCCCGCGACTATGCTCTCACGCACCTTTCGTTCCGTGCGCGGAAGGTCCAGACTGCGGCTATTCTTCGCTCCCTTCAGGCCGCCAATGAGACTGACCGACGTCGAGACGGATGCAATCCGCTATTGTGCCAAGCGCGTGTTCGGACAGGCCTGCGTGGTTCGACTGTTCGGCTCGCGCCTCGACGATCGGCGGCGTGGCGGCGACATCGACCTCCACGTGATCGCGGAGACGCCGGCTCTGGCGACCGTGCAGAACGAGGTCCTTTTCGCCATGGCGTTGAAGGACCTGATCGGGGAGCAGCGGATCGATGTCATCGCGCGCGCCCCCGGCTTCCCGCCACAGGGTATCGACGACGTAGCCCTGCGGACCGGGGAGATCGTCGCATGACGCGATCGGATCGACTGGTATTGCTGGGGAGCTACCTCGAATCAGGCCACAGGATCGCGACCAGGCTCGCGGCTTCCGTCGAGGGCCTGGGACCTTCGTTCCCCTTGGATGCCGGATCGGTCTCGCATCTAACGGCCGCCGAAGAGGAACGAATCGACGCGTTCTTGCATCGGTTCTCGTCGCTGGCGGCCTCGGTACAGGATCACATCGGCCGTGCTCTGCTCATGGCCGAGGAAGAGGATCTCTCCGAAATGTCGCGCAAGGATCAGAGGCTGCTGTTGGAGAAGCTCGGCGCTCTGGACCCCCGATGGGCGTTCGGCTTTATCGCCGAACTCATGAACAAGCTCGTGCACACTTACCCGGATGACCCGGCCAAACAGGCCGAGGTTCTGAACCAAGTCTACCAGCGCTCGACCGACCTACTGTCGTGTTTCGATCGCATGACCCTCTACGCCTCGCATAAATTCGGGGTCGCCCGCGGCCTGCCGCCGGTCTCGAGGGCGCCTCCCCATCAACCCCGTTCCTGACCGGGGCGGCGGCCGTGACAGGCCGTGGCGACGCCACGGCGCCCCTTTCAGCGCGCCATGACAATGGTGGTGCAGGCGCTTTCGAGCTTGGCCAGGTCCCGCGACGGCGCCATGCGGATCGCGAGCGGCTTCGCGTCGCCCCGGATCACCGGGCAGTAGGGGTCCGGTTCGGCCGGCTGGTCGAGCAGGCGGCGTCGCCCCGCGCAGCCGCCCGCGCAGGTCGCGAGGTAGGCGCAGGGCGTGCAGGCGGCTGGAACCGCGCGGGCCGCCGCAAAGGGCGCCGTGTCGACGATGGCAGCGCCGGCCGCGATGAGATCCGCCATGGGAGCGCCCCCACCCGGCCAGTAGACGCAGGGCTGCACCGTGCCGCGCGGCGTCACCCGCACCGTGGACACGCCGCAGCCGCCGGCGCGCGGCGGCAGGCCCGCCATGGCCCGCACCAGCGGCTCGCCGATGGCGATCACGTCGGTGGCGGCGAACAGGATCTCGAAACCGCGCCAGTATTCATCGTAGGTCAGGGCGAACAGGTCGGTCCGCACCGCCTGGTAGACGTTGATGCGCAGCGGAGCATCGAAGTGCCTGGCGACCGCCGCGATCTCGTGCAGGCGGTCGTAGTTGGTCCGCATCATCACGGCGATCACCGTCACGCCGACGCCGAGGCGCCGGCAGCGCGCCGCCTGCTCCCCGACGAGATCCCAATTGCCGGCACCGCGCTGGGCGTCCTGCTCGTCCCGATCCGGGTAATCGAGCGAGAACTCGACCTCGGCGAAAGAGCGCACGTCCTCGTCGTCGAGCACCGCGATCGAGTGGCCGTTCGACGTGATGGTGAGCTTGACGTCGCGGGTGCGGAAGTAGCCCAGCATGCGCTTGAAATCGGGATGCATCCCGTTCTCGCCCGTGCCGAGGTTGACCGAGCGGATCGGCAGCCGCTCCATCACGGCCTCGACATCGGCGAGGCTCAGCCGGTCGGTGCGGGACGGATCGCGGTAGCAGAACGAGCAGGCGAGGTTGCACTCGTTGGTCAAGCCCAGACCCAGGCTGAACTTTGCCGGGACGGTCGGCAACGGTGTATGGAGCGTCATGCAGGTCCCTTGTCGGTTTTCGTCATGACCCGGTTACGGCGGTCCGGCCTCATCTCGAGGCCAAGTCGCCGAGATATAGAGGCCGGGCGCCCGCCGGGCCAGGACCATGCGGGGCGGGGTGCCGGGTCGGGTCGGGCGTAACCCCGACGCGGGCGGGCCGAAATCAGCCGCTGAGGAGACCCCACGCTTGTCCACCCCGACGGCCGCCATCGCGATCATCTGCAAGGTGCCGAAACCCGGCACCAGCAAGACGCGGCTGATCCCGCGGCTCGGCGCCGAGCGGGCCGCGGTCCTGTCGCGTGCCTTCCTCGAGGATGTCGCGGCCACGATCGAGCGCGTCGGGGCCGCGGTCGGGGCCCGGGGCTATGCGGTCTGCAGCCCGGTCGATGCGGCGGTCGAACTCGCGACGTTCCTGCCGCCGAGCTTCGGCTACGCGGTTCACACCGATCCCGTACTCGGTGCCGTTCTCGATGCCGCCACGGCGGACCTGCTGGGGCGGGGCCACGACTGCGCCGTGCTGGTCAACGGCGACAGCCCCACCTTGCCCGACTCGATCCTGGTCGACACCGTGGCGGCTCTGCGACGCCCGGGGGAGCGGGTCGTGTTCGGCCCGGCGCTCGACGGCGGCTATGCGCTGGTGGGGCTGAAGCGGCGCGAGCCCGCGGTCTTCGCCGACATCCCGTGGAGCACGCCCGCCGTGATGCGGCGCTCGCTCGACCGGGCCGCCGCGATCGGATTGCCGGCCGTCGAGGTCGCGCCCTGGTATGACATCGACGACGCGGAAAGCTTCGCCTGGCTGCTCGACGAGTTCGCGGGCCGCCCAGCGGCCGGCCTGACCAGACCCGGCGCCCCCGCCCCCACCACCCGCGCCGTGCTGGCCGCGGCGGGATTCGTCGATGCGGGTTGAGGGCAGGCGCGTACCGCTCGCGCTCCTGGCCGTCCTGGGCCTGGTCGGGCTCGCGGCCTGGGGCACGGCAGCCGGGCGCCAGCGCAGCGACCTGCTGTTCTACGCCTGCGCCGTCGCCCAGAGCGGGCTCGCGCTCGCGGCGGCCCGCCTGGCGCTCGGGGCCGGCACCCGCTCGGCCCTGACCCTCGTCGTCCTGGCCGCGGTGGCGCTGCGGGTCGCCTTCCTGTTCACCACGCCGAATCTCTCGGGAGACATCTACCGCTATATCTGGGACGGCCGCATCGTGGGCTCGGGTTTCAACCCCTACCTCCACGTTCCGGCCGACCCCGCCCTCACGTCGCTGCGCGATCCCGCTCAATACGGCCTGATCGACAAGCGCGACTACGCCGTGACCATCTACCCGCCCGTCGCCGAGGCGCTCTTTGCCCTGGTGACGCGCATCTCGGGAAGCGTCCTCGCCATGAAGGGCGCCATGGTGCTGCTCGAGGGCGTCGCGGTGCTGGCGACCGCGCGCTTGCTCGACCGACTCGGACGGCCGCCCGCTCTGCTGGCCGTCTATCTGCTGCACCCGGCACCGGTCTGGGAGATCGCCGGCAACGGCCACGTCGATGCCGCCGTGATGGCCTTCCTGTTCGGCGGCTTCGCCTGGTGGGGCGGCGCGGCCCGTCCCTATGCCGCGGCGCTCGCCCTGACGCTCGGCGCTCTCGTCAAGCCGACCGCGGCACTCGGCCTGCCGGCGCTCTGGCGGCCCTACGACATCAAGCTCCCGCTCTTCGTCGTCGCCGTGGCCGCGATCTGCTACCTGCCGTTCCTGTCGGCCGGCATGGGCGTGATCGGCTTCCTGCCCGACTACGCCCATGAGCAGGGACTCGACAACGGACAAGGTTTCTTCGCACTGTCGCTGGCCAGGGCGGCGGGCCTCTACCGGCCCTGGATGACCGGCGCCTATGGCATGACGGCCGCCCTCGCCATGCTGGCCGTCGCCCTGTGGACGCGGCGGCGGGGGAACGCTGCCCTCGCGGTGGGGCTCGGCAGCACGGCCCTGCTCGTCATCGTCTTCTTGATGCTGCTGACGCCCGTATTTCCATGGTACTTCCTCGTGGCGGCACCCTTCACGCCGCTGCTGGGCTTGTGGAGCCCGTTCGCCCTGACCACGTTCGGGTTCCTGCTCTACGGCTTCAACGCGGATGCACCGGATCTCCTGGTCCGGTGGAGCCTCCTGATGGCGCTGGTGCTGGCCGCGGCGGTCCGGGATCTGTGGCGCGGGCGTCGACTGGTGCCGGCGCGAAAGGGATGTGCTCCATGACGCTCGAGATCGATGCAGCCCGGGCGGTCTCGGCCGACGCGACGGCGGCGCTCGCCCCCGCCATCGACCCACGCCGCTACCACGAGGCAGCCGACCCGAGCCGCGGCGCCCTGGCGACCCGGCCACCCGTCTGCCTCTATCTCGAGGTGACGAACCGCTGCAACCTGCTCTGCACCACCTGCCCACGCACCTACGTCGAACTCGAGCCGCCGGCCGACCTCAGCTGGGACCTGTTCCGCTCGATCGTCGACCAGTTGCCCGACCTGTCGCGCGCCGTGCTGCACGGCGTCGGCGAGCCCATGCTGGTCAAGAACCTGCCCCGGATGGTGCGCTACCTCAAGGACCGTGGCACCTATGTGCTGTTCAACACCAACGGCACGGTGCTGAACGACCGCAACGGACGTGCCCTGATCGACGCCGGCCTGGATGAACTTCGCGTGTCGCTCGATGCCTCGACGCGCGAGAGCTATCTCGCGGTGCGCGGCGTCGACTATTTCGAGCGGATCCTCAAGAACGTCCGCCGCTTCCGCGAACTGCAGGAGCGTGGCGGCTTCGCCAAGCCGCGCGTCTCGGCCTGGCTGACGGGGCTGAAGGAGACGGTGGCGGAACTGCCGGCCTTCGTGCGGCTCGCGGCCGAGATCGGCGTGCGCGAAGTCTACCTGCAGCGCCTCGTCTTCTTCGACCGCGACACCGTGGGGCTCGCCCGGCCCGACCAGGCGCTGTTCGAGCGCATGGACGGCGACGAGGCCGTCCACCTCCGGGCCGCCGAGGACCTGGCCCGGAGCCTCGGCGTGACGTTCTCGGCCTCGGGCGCTGCCTCCGAGCCCGGCATGAGCCTGGAGAAGGCCACGGGCCGGAACCCGTGGTCGCTCTGCGGGCGTCCTTGGACCGTGATGTATTTCACGGCCAACGGCCGTGCCCTGCCCTGCTGCATCGCTCCCTTCGCCCAGCACGGCTACGAGAACTACACGCTGGGCGATGCTACCCAGGAGTCCCTGCGCGAGATCTGGAACGGGGCGCGCTACCAGGACTTCCGCAACGCCCTGCAGTCCGACACGCCACCCACCGCCTGCAGCAACTGCGGCCTGCGCTGGAGCCTGTGAGCCCCGCGACCGCGATGATCGATCGAGAAACTCCCGCGAACCCGCCACCGTCGAGCGTGACCGAGCACTGGCGACGGTGCATCCGACGCTGTCCACCGATAAGGTCGAAGGCCACGAAGGCACGCCCGTGAGAATCGGCGACGCGTCGGCCGTGGTCGCGATGGTGATCCCCTGCCTCGACGAGGCGGCAGCCGTCGGGCCTCTCGTGCGTGAGCTGCATTGCTTCGGCTTCGACCAGGTGATCGTGGTGGATGGCGGCTCGCGGGACCGCACGGCCGAGATGGCGCGCGACGCCGGCGCCGAGGTTGTGGTCGAGCGTCGCCGCGGCTACGGGCTCGCCTGCGCAACCGGCGTTGCGGCGGTCCGGCCCGATGCCGCCATCTTGGCGTTCATCGACGGCGACGGTTCGGACATCCCGGCCTTCGCGCCCGCCATCGTCGGGCCGGTGATGCGGGGCGAGGCGGATTTCGCTCTCGGGTCGCGGTTGCGAGGACGACGCGAGCCCGGCAGCCTCACGCCCCAGCAGGTCGTGGCGGGGCGACTCGCGGGGCTCCTGATGTTCGCCGCCTATCGCGTGCGCTACACCGACATGGCGCCGTTCCGCGCCATCTCGAAACCCGCACTGGACCGGCTCGGCATGAGCGAGACGACCTATGGCTGGAACCTCGAGATGCAGATGCGGGCGGCCGCCCGCAAGCTCCGCATCGTCGAGGTGCCGGTCGGTTGCCGCAGCCGGGTCGGCGGAGTTTCGAAGGTGTCGGGCAACGTTTCGGCCTCGCTGCCGGCCGCCCTGACCCTGATGAAGACCTTCCTCAGGCTGGCCGCGACCCTGCGCCGAGCCTGAGAGCTACGGCGGCCCCGTCAGGTCAGCGCCCGCAACAGGGTGCCGAGACCGCGCCTGTCGCGGACCGAGGGCACGGTGCGGCGCAACCACGCGTCGGCCCCGAGCGCGCGTCCGGCCGCGAAGACCGCGAAATACCCGCACAGCATGGCCAGGAACACGTAGCTCCACGACCATTCGGCGGGATCCCCGGGGCGCTGGTTGTAGATGCCGAGCCAGAGCGTCAGCGCGAACACCAGAGCGCCGAAGCCGGCGAGCCGCACGAAAAGCCCCAGGATGAGGGCCGTTGCGAAGCCGAACTCTGCCAGGAACACCAGCGGGTTGATCAGACCGAAGTTGGGCAGCAGCACATCCGATACGAACTGCCCGAGTTGCGGAAATGCAGCACGGCCGGCCATCTGCTCCATCCAATAGTGCAGGCCGTTGTTGGGTCCGAAGGGCAGCTTCCACAGCATGCCCTGGAACCACATGCAGCCGACCAGCACGCGGGTGAGCCAGACCCACAGCGACCGCCCGCTGCGCTGTGCCCGATCGTCCCTGAAATTGACGACGAACAGCGTCAAGCTGGCGATCAACAGGGCATAGAAGACGATCAGGATGACGTATTTGGCGGCGCCGAGCGCGTTATAATCGCTCGTATCGGCGGTCAGGAACGCGACGAGATCGTTCAACGGACTGGACATGCTGCATCCTCGGCGCCCGCCGCGCGATCCGTCGGCCGACGCCCTGTCTTCGGGTGAGGCCACACGTCGGTTACCGCTGCGGCCCAGCCTGGGCTTAGCCTCATCGGTGGCGGGAATCCAGTACGGCACCCAGGCCCGGGCTGCTGAGGGCCGGCGGCCCGGAAAGCCCTCCGCGCCACGCGTCCCTTCACGCGCCCGAGGTCGGAACGAAGCAGCGATGGGTACCCCTATTGCCGCCGTATCCGCCGCGCCTCGATCGTGGCTTCGGCGATGTCGTGCAACAGCGGGATCTCGCCGGCCGGGCGTCCGCTCAGCATCTCGCGCGCCACGACCGCGAACGCGGCCGCCTCCGCCTTGCCGTCGTCGGCTTCGGCCGTGACCAGCGCCGTCCAGGCCAGCAGTTCTGCCCAGCGCCGACGGCGGGGCACCACCACGGTCTCGAGGACCAGATCGACCTTGCGGACGCGCGACAGGCCCTTCCTGCCCTTGAGGGCCGCATCGACCGCCGCATCGTCCTCGAACCAGCTTTCCATGAAGCCGTGGCGGCCGACCCATTCCGCGCTATTGGCCAGGATGTCCTCGTCACCGGCGCGCTCCGGATCGGCCGTGAGCCCCTCGGCCACGACATCGTCGACCGACAGCGCTTGCGGATTGACCGATGCGAGCCCCAGCATCTCGACCGCGTCGAGCGCCCCGAAGGGGGGCATGGCGCCGGCCGCGACCTGGACACCGAGGAAATGCCGCACCGCGCGTCCGACGTAGTCCATGGACACATCGATGACGTCGATCTCGCCCGCGACGCGGTCGAGCAGATCCCGCGCCTCCCGCTTGCCGAGGTCGCGTTGCACCCAGGCGTCCCGCAGGCCGGCACCGAGCTTGAACAACAGCGACACCACGGCGTAGCGGCGCCCGGTCTTGACCAGCACGAAGACGCTGCCGGCTCCCGAGCCGTCAAAGGCCGACGCCACCGCGTCCAGCACCTTCATGGCCGGCAGAGCCTCCGGCTCGGCACCCTTGCGCCGGGCCGCCCGGATGCCGTCGTCGACCTTGTCGCGCTCACCCGCGGGTAGCCAGTTGCGGCTGGCGATCAGGCGCCGGAGCGTAGCGCCGTCGAGGCGGCCGGCCCGGGCCTGCTCGCCCAGCATCTCGGCCACTGCCACCCTGGCCTGCGGGTCCGGGTCGAACAGCCAGCCGAGGGCGGCTTGCCGGACGGCGCCGGATGCGGAGCCGAGCATGAAGCCCGCCATGGCGAGCCGGTGCTCGGTCGGGAACGAGGACGCGGTTTCGGCAAGCTCGGTGTGGATCGCGAAGGGGTCGTCGCCGAATACCTCGCCGAGTTCGGCGAGGTGTTGCTCCATGTCGTGCTCGCCCCCGCCGACGTCCTCCACCTCCGCGGCCTCCTCGGCGATCATGCGGCCCATGGCGTCGCGCAAGGTGTCGCCGATATCGAGCTTGGCGGAGGCGAACTGCTTGGCCAGCAGCATCAGTACGTTCGGATCGGCCCGGTCGGAGCGCGCATGGGCGACCAAGCGCTCACGGGCCTCGCCGAGCGTCGCTTCGGCAGCGGGATCGGCCCGCTCGACACCGTAGCGCAGCAGTTCGAGCGCCTGCCCGGCCATATAGGCGAGTGCCGCGACGAGGTAGCGGTCGGGACACTTCTTGCGTGCCTCCTTCTCGATCAGCGCCATGACCTCCAGCGTGGCCTGCGGCATCATGGCCAAGATATCCGCTACCGTGCGGCCGCCGTCACCCCCCTGCCCGGCCTTCATCTCCTCGGCCACGGCGGCGCCGAGCTCGAGCAAAGCGGCGCGCTGGGCCGCCCTCTTCATCCCTGACGCCATCCCGCCCTCCTCATGCCAGCCGTCGCGCCAGACGCTCGCAGCGCGGATCTCGGCTGCGCCATCTCACTCGGCCGCCCGGAGGCGAGCCACCGGCCGGGGGCGTCGCGCCCAGAAGTGGCGCGTGACGCGCAACACCACGACCACGACCCCGGCCGCGAGGACGAACCAGGCGGGCCTCAGGGCATCGTCGAATGCCAGATCGGCGCCGAGCACGTCGGCGACGTCGATCCCGTTGCGGACATGGTACCACGCCGCCTCGAACAGGGCCGTGAGGATCGGGGCCGCCACGGCGAGACCCGCGAGGCCCGCTATGCTGTCGCCGAGATCGAAGCGCTGCAGCAGGCGCTGACCCATCAGGATCGCGAACAGCCCAGTCATGATCACGGGCTGGCTGACGTCGAGTTTCGACTGGATCATGAAGTGCAGCAACGCCAGGACGGCGATCGGATAGACCAGCGCGTGAAGCCTGTTCCACTTGAGGCCGCCGAGCCGCTTGATCATGGCGTCGGTCGAGGTGGCGCCGAGCGCCGCGAAACCCAGGAGCGCGATGAAGCCGATCGTCAGGTAGAACCTGAGCACGATTTCGCTCGCCACGTGGACGAGGTCAAACTTCTGGTCGACGACGTAGAGCGTGAAATGGACCGCCGCATAGGCCAGCACCGCCACGCCGAGCATGCGCCGCACCGCGATGAGCTTGGGCCATTGGGCGATCCGGCGCAGCGGCGAGACGGTCAGCGACGCAATGAGGATTCTGAAGGCCCAGAGCCCCGTTTCGTGGATGGCTTCGGTCACTGGCTTGGGCGCGAGCCAGCCGAGCTTCCAGCCGAGCGCAACCCAGAGACCGGGTCCGAAAAGCACCACGAAGGTGCAGAGCTTGAGGGCCGACAGGCGGCCGGACCTGTCGCGCCAAGGAAGAAAGCGGGCCTGCATCGAGCCTCACGGGAAGGGCGGAGCGAAGCTTGAACGTGGCGCGCAAACGCGTCGCCATCAAGGCTCGGCGGTCGCCGCCGAGCCTTGATGGCGAAGCGTCCGAGGTGCTGCGATCAAACGCTGCGGCGTCGTCGCGTCGCGTCGAAGCTCCGCCGCTGGCCGGTCGGCACGGGCGCGACGCGCCGTGCTAGCCAAGACGGTTCCCCGACCGCGGCCGGCATCTCCGGCGGGGCGGCTGTCACCGGCCGGGAGGGCATCGCCGCCACCGCGGGTATCGCCGCCACGGCGGGCGCGGCCGGGACCAGCAGCGCGCCGCAGGGCCGGTCACCGGCCCTGCGGAGCCTGCGCGATGCGGCACGGAAGTCCGCCGCTGCCGTGCCCTGCGGCGCCGCGATCAGGACGATGTGGGCGCCGCAGTCCGACGAACCCGCATCGGCCTCGACCCCGGTGCCCACCACCACCACGGTGTCGAACCCCGACGATCCGCGCCGCCGCTGAACGCCGCCGGCCTCGGGAGAAGAGCTGGACCGGAAGACCCCGACCGCCTCCGGATCGTCGGGCAGCAGCGCCACCGTACGGCCGGCGGCCGCGAGCCTGTAGAGCGGCCGGAGCGAGCCCTCCCGCTCGAGCAGGCAGAGAGGCACCTCGTTCGGAACCAGGGTCCGGCGGAGGTGATCGTCGGACCGCGCTCCCACCAGCAGAACGCGGCGGCCCGCCCCGGCCGCCGCCAGGGCGAGCGACAGCGCGACGCTTTCGGCATCGCAGTTCGACCGGTCCCGCAGCGGCGTGACCAGCACCGTCATGGGAGTGTCGGGGGCGGCGTCGACGAAGGCGGCCCTCAATGTCGCGTGGACATCCGCCGCAGCCTGCGCCAGCGCGCCATCGGGCTCCCGCGCGAAGGCCGCCACGATGCCTGGAAGGCCGGCCGGCCCGGTCAGCGGCAACCGGGCCAGCACCGGGACAGTCTCGGTCCCGGTCGCGTCCGCGCGCCTCGTGCCGGCCTGCTGCGCAACGGACGGGACCGGGCCGGCCGCACGGGGCGGCTCGGCACCTGTGGCCAAGGCCGGTTCGATCCTCCGGGACAGGGTCGGCGTCACCCGGCGGCGCCGTCCGAACAGGGACAGGAACGGCGAAGCCGCAAGCTGAGCGACGAGCGTTCGGAGCGCAACCCCGGCACCATGGCGCGGCGACGGCTTCGACGGTGCGGCTGCGGGGGCGGGCGACCGCGCGGGCTCGGCTTCGACGACGCCGGCGTCTGGGCTTTGCGCCGGCAAGGCAGAGGGACGGGACGAGGCCGGATCGGCCGGGAGGGAGACCGGCGCGACCCCAAGGGCGCCCGCCCGCAGAGCGGGGGCGATCGGGGCGAAAGGTGCGGCCTCTAGGACGGGGAAACTTGCGGGATGGGGCGGCATCGATGCGGTCTCGCCGGGACGTGCAGGGGAAAGGGCTCTTCACGCGATATTAAGGACAAATCCTTACCGATTCTTCACCATGGCGGCACAGCCCGCCGATTCTGACGAGCCCGCCCCGCCCGGGCGAAGGCCCGCGAACGCTCACCGACGCCGGCGACGCCGCCTTGACTTGGGGACGGTGAATCGTCACGGTCCCGCGCTTCGCCGGGCACCCTTCCGGATCCATCACGCCGCCCCGGCGGTGTCCCAAGCTTCAGGAACAATGCGCCTCTATCTCGACTTCGAAAAACCGGTCGCGGAGATCGAAGCCAAGATCGAGGAATTGAGGCAGGTCGCGAGCAACGAGGACGCGATCCCGATCGGCGAGGAACTGACCCGACTCGAGGTGAAGGCGGCGCAAGCCTTGGCGGACCTCTACAAGGCCCTGACGCCCTGGCAGAAGACTCTCGTGGCCCGGCACCAGCAGCGGCCGCATTTCTCCGACTATTGCAAGGGCCTCGTCTCGGACTTCACGCCGCTGGCGGGTGACCGCTCCTTCGGCGAGGACGAGGCCATCGTGGGCGGCCTCGGCCGTTTCCGGGGGCGCTCGATCTGCCTGATCGGCCAGGAGAAAGGGTCCGACACCGACGGACGGATCAAGCACAATTTCGGCATGGCTCTGCCCGAGGGCTACCGCAAGGCGACGCGGCTCATGGACCTTGCCGACCGGTTCGACCTGCCGGTCGTGTCGCTGGTCGACACGGCCGGGGCCTTTCCGGGCATCGAGGCCGAGGAGCGCGGGCAGGCGGAGGCCATCGCGCGCTCCACCCAGGCCTGTCTCGAACTCGGGACGCCCAATGTCGCCGTGATCATCGGCGAGGGCGGCTCTGGGGGCGCCATCGCGATCGCCACGGCCAACAGCGTCATCATGCTGGAGCATGCGATCTACAGCGTGATCTCGCCCGAAGGCGCCGCCTCGATCCTGTGGCGCGACCCCGGCCGCGCCCAGGATGCGGCCACCAGCATGAAGATCACGGCCCAGGACCTGCACCGTTTCGGCATCATCGACGCGGTGGTGGCGGAGCCCGCCGGCGGTGCCCACCGCGACCCTCATGCCACCATCGCGGCCACCGGCGACGCGATAGAGACCGCGCTGGCGTTCTATGATGGCTGGAGCCGCGAGCAGGTGCAAACGGCGCGGGCCGACAAGTTCCTGGCCATCGGCCGACGCTGATGACCGCCCGCGCAGGCGGGCCGACAAGTTCCTGGCCATCGGCCGACGTTGATGACCGCCCGCGCAGGCGGGCCGACAAGTTCCTGGCCATCGGCCGACGCTGATGACGGCCCGCGCAGGCGGGCCGACAAGTTCCTGGCCATCGGCCGACGCTGACCGCGGAGGATCCAGCGCGGTCGCTGGGACGTTTGCGTGGTCGATGCCGGCACCCGCCGATCCGGCGCGACAAGGACTGAACAGCCATGGAATTTCGACGACTCGGCGCCTCCGGCTTCACCGTGCCGGCCCTCAGCTTCGGCACCGGCACCTTCGCGGGCCGCGGCGAATTCTTCGAGGCCTGGGGCTCGACCGATGTGGCGGAAGCGCGCCGCCTCATCGACATCTGCCTCGACGCGGGCCTCAACATGTTCGACACGGCCGACGTCTATTCAGGAGGCGGGGCCGAGGAGGTGTTGGGGGCGGCGATCCAGGGTAGGCCGCGGGACTCGCTCATCGTCTCGACCAAGGCGACCTTCCGGGCCGGAGAAGGCCCGAACCAGGTCGGCTCGTCGCGCCATCACCTGATCGCCACGGTTCACCAGCAGTTGAAGCGCCTCGGCACCGACTACATCGACCTGTTCCAGTTGCACGGCTTCGATGCCCTGACGCCGGTCGACGAGGTGCTGTCGACGCTCGACCAACTCGTCCGCGAGGGCAAGATCCGCTACGTCGGCGTGTCGAACTTCTCGGGCTGGCAGGTAATGAAGTCACTGGCCATGGCCGACCTGCACGGCTTCCCGCGCTATGTCGCCAACCAGACCTATTATTCGCTGGTCGGCCGGGACTACGAATGGGAGCTGATGCCGCTCGGCCTCGACCAGGGCCTCGGTGCCGTCGTCTGGAGCCCCCTGGGGTGGGGACGCCTCACGGGCAAGATCCGGCGCGGGCAGCCCCTGCCGGCAACGAGCCGCCTGCACAAGACCGCCGAAGCTGGGCCGCCGCTCGACGACGACTACGTCTACAGGGTCGTCGACGCTCTCGACACCGTCGCGGAGGAAACCGGCAAGACGGTCCCGCAGGTCGCGCTGAACTGGGTGCTGCGGCGGCCGACCGTGTCGAGCGTGATCGTCGGGGCGCGCAACGAGGAGCAGTTGCGGCAGAACCTCGGCGCCGTGGGCTGGAGTCTCACGCCGAGCCAGGTGAAGCGGCTCGACGAGGCCAGCGCCAAGCCCGCCGCCTATCCCTACTGGCATCAGGAGGGTTTCCGCGAGCGCAACCCGTCGCCGCTCGCGTGAACGGCGCGACCCAGCAGGGGCCGGCGGCCCGGGCCTATCCGGCGCTGGAACAGCTGTTCGGCCAGTTGCGCGCCATAGGCGACGCGAGCGGCATCCTGGGCTGGGACGCCCAGACCCTGATGCCGGTCGGGGCCGCCGAGGGGCGCGCCGAGCAGCTCGCGACCCTGCGCGGCCTGGCGCACGATCTCCTGGTCGCGCCGCGCACGGCAGATCTCCTCGGCGCAGCCGAGGCGGACCGCCAGGATCTCGACGCGTGGCAGACCGCGAACCTGCGCGAGATGCGCCGCATCCATGCCCACGGCGCGGCCGTGCCGCACGACCTCGTGGTGGCGGAATCGCAGGCGACGTCGCGGGCCGAGATGGCGTGGCGCGAAGCGCGCGCGGGAAACGACTTCGCGGCCCTGCTGCCGCATCTCAAGGAGGTGCTGCACCTCCAGCGCGAGACGGGCCGCTGCAAGGGCGAGGCGCTCGGGCTCGAGGTCTACGATGCGCTCCTCGACCAGTACGATCCCGGGCTGCGCCGCTCGCGCATCGATCCGCTGTTCGGCCGGCTTCGCACCGAACTCCCAGGGCTGATCCAGGAGGTTCGTGCCTTGCAGGAGCGCGCCGGCGCTCCGCTGCCCGTCGCCGGCCCTTTCCCGGTCGCGGCCCAGCGCGCGTTCGGCGAGACCCTGATGCGGGCCGCGGGGTTCGACTTCGCGCGCGGCCGGCTCGACACCAGCCTGCACCCGTTCTGCGGCGGCGCCACCGGCGACGTGCGGATCACCACGCGCTACAGCGAGGACGACTTCAGCCGCGCGGCCATGGGCGTGCTGCACGAGACGGGACATGCGCTCTACGAGCAGGGGCGGCCGTCGCAATGGCGTCGGCAGCCTGTCGGCGACGCGCGCGGCATGGTGCTGCACGAGAGCCAGTCCCTGCTGATCGAGATGCAGGCCTGCCGCTCGCGGGAGTTCCTGGCCTATCTGGCGCCGGTGGTGCAGGCCGTCTTCGGGCGCAGCGAGGCGGCGCTCGGCGCCGACAACCTCTACCGGGCCTATACCCGGGTCGAGCCCGGCTTCATCCGGGTCGATGCCGACGAGGTCACCTATCCGGCCCACATCCTGCTGCGCTACGACCTGGAGCGCGCCATGCTCGACGGCGACCTCGCGGTCGAGGACTTGCCGACGGCCTTCGCGGACGGCATCGACGAACTGCTCGGCCTCACGGTGCCGAACGACACGATGGGCTGCCTGCAGGACATCCACTGGCCGAGCGGCGGCTGGGGGTATTTCCCGACCTATACGCTGGGCGCCATCACGGCCGCGCAGCTCTTCGAGGCCGCCACGGCGGCCGAGCCCGCGATCCGGCCCGGCCTCGCCGAGGGCGACTTCCGCCCGCTGCTCGCCTGGCTGCGCACCGAGGTCCACGGCAAGGGGAGCCTGCTCTCGACCGACGACCTCATCGCGGCCGCGACGGGCCGGCCGATGAGCCTCGACAGCTACCTCGGTCATCTCCGCCGCCGCTACCTGGGCGAGACCGCCGGGCATTGAGCGCCGAATGACGGTCTCGGCTGAGCGCTGCCCTAAAGCCGGTCGAGCCCGGCGGCAGCCGCGGCCGCGGCGATCGCGGCCTCCTGGTGGGGGAAGAGGGCCTGCCCCGGATAGCGGCCGAAACTGCCCATGAACGGGTCGTCGACCCCGGTCCTGATGCCGCTCAGCGCTTCCATGACGGCGAGGCCGCAGTAGGGGACGTAGCTCGGGGAATAGCCGCCCTCGTGCGACAGGGCGAGGCGACCGCCGCAGAGGTCGTCCGCCGCCTCCATCAGCATGCCGGTCAGGGTGCGGTAGGCTTCGCTGTGCAGCATCATACAGCCAAGGGGATCGAGCACCGCGGCGTCGAAGCCCGAGCACACCACGATCATCTCGGGCCGGAACCGCCGCAGCGCCGGCAGCACCACCCGCTCGAAGGCCGCAAGATAGCCGCCCGTGCCGGTCCCGCTTGGAAGCGGCACGTTGATGTTGAAGCCCTCGCCCGGCCCCTCCCCGCGTTCCGACAGCGTCCCCGAGTCGAGTGGGTAAAGGCCATCCTGATGGAGCGAGATCGTCAGCGTGTCGGGATCGGCGTAGAAGGCCTGCTGGGTGCCATTGCCGTGATGCACGTCCCAGTCCACGACCGCGATGCGCCCGACCCCGTGGGCTGCCCTGGTCTTGTGGATGGCGACCGGCACGTTGCCGAACAGGCAGAAGCCCATGCCCTGTTGGCGTTCCGCGTGATGGCCGGGCGGCCGCACCAGCGCGTAGCCGTTGCGCACCCGCCCCGTCGCGACGGCGTCGAGCACCGCCGTCGTGCCACCGACCGCCAGGCAGGCGATGTCGAAGCTGCCGCGGCCGAAGGGCGTGAGGTGGCTCGCATCGCCGCCCCCGGCCGCGCTCTCGGCCTTGATGCGGGCGATGTAATCGCGCGTGTGGACCAGTGCGAGGTCGTCGTCCCCCATCGGGACCGAGGGGAGCGGCACGAGATGATCGAGCAGCCCCGACACCTCGATGAGGTTGCGGAAGCGGCGCTTCGTTGCGGCGTTCTCGGCATGTTGGCCGGGCTCGACCGTGAGACCGGGTGGATGAATGCTCGCGGCATTGCCGGTGTCGTGCCACAGATAGAGTTCGTGGAAGTTCCAACCCGTCGCCATCGCGCCGCCTCCTGCCTGCTGCGCCGCCCTTCAGGGCTGCCCCTCACGCAAGGGTGTCGGCGAAGAGGCCCTGCATGGAGCGCCAGGATCGTGTATCGGCCTCGGGGCTGTAACGAATGGCATTCGGCATGTTGCGCTTGGCCGCGCCCTGGTTGGTGAAGCCGTGGACGGTGCCGCCGTAGAGGTGCATCTGCCAGTCGACGCCGGCGTCCCGCATCTCGGTTTCGAACGTGGCGCGCTGCTCGGGAGGGATCATCGGGTCGTCGGCCCCGATGCAGACCAGCACGCGTCCCTTGATGGCCTTGGCGTCGGATGTCGGTGCCGCCGTCCCGAGGCCGCTGTGGAAGCCGACGATGGCTTGGACGTCGGCGCCGGACCGGGCGAGTTCGAGCGCCATGGTGCCGCCGAAGCAGAAGCCGATCGCGGCGACCCTGCCCGCGTCGACCTCGGAGCGCGCCACCAAGGCCTCGAGCGCCCGCCCAGCCCGATCGCGCGTCCGCGCCGGCGCGGCCATCAGCGGCCCGATCAGGCCAAGAGCCTGCTGCAGGTCGTCGATGAGGCGCCCTTCGCCGTGCAGGTCGCAGGCCAGCGCCACGTAGCCCTCGCGCGCCAGCCGCTCGGCTCGCGAGACGGCATGCTCGCTCAAGCCGAAGGCTTCGGGGAAGACGAGGACGCCCGCGCGCCGACCGGTCCCGGGCTCGAAGAACAGCTCCCCTTTCATGGTCAAGCCGTCGGCGCCGTAGGTGAGTGTCTCGCGTTGCATGACGATGGTCCTCGTTGAGCCCCGGGCCCTCGAAGTCTCGGGAGCTGTCCCGGTCCAGGCTTGGCCAATCGGACCCGCTCCCGTCAACCCTCCCCGGGGCTCCGCCCCTGCACCGGCTCGGCCGCTGACCTCATGGCATCGCGCAGGGCAGCCATGCTGCCCCGACGTGCCCGTCGCGCTCGGCATCGAGCTTCGAACTTGCGCCCTGCGACCTTCCGGATGGGGCGCTACCGCCACGGGGCGGTCAGGACGACCACGGCCAAGATCACCCAAGCGGCGGCGAATACGACAGGAACGGATCGCGCGAAGAGCATGCCGTTACGATGGTCGGCTTGCGTGCGACGATCACCACCGGCAAACAGTGAAGGCCGCCACATCAAATCAGATACGCCATGAGCCTCGTTGAGGACCTGAACCAATAAGACATTCCATTCGACCAAAATCTTGTAGCTTGTGTTTATACCTGGCCAAGCCAGGACGGCAAGGGTGAACCCGATTACCGACAGCATCGGCGCCACCAGAAAAAATTTGTCACTCCAATGCGCGTTGGAATAGACGAGCGCCATCGTGAAGGAGATCAGCAGGAAGGCTTCGGTGCTGATCAGGGCGTTGATGCGATCGTGAAAGACCCCGATTTCGAACCGCATTTCTTCTCTGATGAAGGCGAGACGCCGGACATGCTTCTCAGGTAAGTCCGCAACGTCCTGCATTTTCAGTTCACCCAGGATAAAGACGCGGAGGATCGGCAGCAGTGCATGCTGCCGATCCGAACAAGCCGATCGTGGACCCATCGGAGAGGACGGTACCGAGGACCAGGCTATGAGCTCACGTGCTCGCCACCCCGCGGCGCGGGCATCAATGTTTCACGGTCGAGGCCCGATAGATCTCGTCGACGGCTTTTGCCAGCATGGCGTCGAACTCGGCATCGCTCATGGAGCGGCGGAGGTCGTCCATCAGGGCTCGCGAGAAGCTCGCGATCATGCCGTGGTTGGCCGCGAGGCGTTGGCAGGCGTCGGACCGCGGGTAGCCGCCCGACAGTGCCACGACCCTGGCCACGTTCTTGTGTTCGACGAGGGCCGAATAGGCGTCTGGAACGTCCGGGATCGTCAGTTTCAGCATCACGCGGCGGCCGGCCGGCAAGGCATCGAGCTTCTTCAACAGTTCCGCCAGCAGGATGGCTTCGGCGCCGCGTTTGTCCGGGCTCTTGATCGAGACTTCCGGCTCGATGATCGGCATCAAGCCGTGTTCGGCGATCTGCGCCGCCACCGCGAACTGTTGCGCCACGATGGCGGCGATCCCTTGCGGCGAGGCGAGGTTGATGACGGAACGCATCTTGGTGCCGAAGACACCGAGCTTGACGGCCCGGACCAGCAGCCCGTCGAGCTCCGGCATCGGCTTCATCAGGCTGACCCCGTCGTTCTCGGCCTCGAGCCCCTTGTCGACTTTCACGAATGGGATGATGCGCCGCTCCTCCCAAAGATAGCTGGGGACGGGTTGACCCGCGGCCTCGCCGTCCATGGTGCCCTCGAACAGGATGGCGGCGATCACCTTGGCTCCCGTGAAGGCCGGTGCCGTCATGATGCGCACGCGCATCTCGTGCATGAGCCCGAACATCTCGGCGTCGCCGTGGTAGGCGCCGTCCGGCACGCCGTAGTGGCGCAGGGCGCCGGGCGTCGAGCCACCGCTCTGGTCGAGCGCGGCGATGAACCCGCCCTCGCCCGTCATGCGCGCCATCATCGTGTCGTTCGCCATCACTGCCCCCCTCGTTCGACATCGTGTCCATGGGAGAACGCCGGCCCGGCCGCTTGGCTCCCGGCATACGGAACATTGGCACTGCCGTCGCGACCGACGCAATCTCTCCGACCGAACAAGGGTGACCACATTTGCGATGCAGACGCTCAGCCAAATCCTGCAAAGCGGGCTCGGACCTTGCAGCGGCCGTAAGGAATGCCGCCCGATCACGTTGACTCCCCGAAGTTCAGAGGGGTAGTCGACGTCTCCAGAGAACAACGATGCAGGTTCATCGCATGACTGGACTGCCTGAATTGCGCACCGGTCGCATGCGCCGGGAGCAGGGTTTCTGCCGGCCCGTCGAGGGGATCGAGATCCCGTTCGCGGTGCTGGAGGGGCCGGATGCCGGCCCCTGCCTCCTCGTCACGGCCGGCGCCCATGGCTCGGAGTTCTGCTCGATCGAAGCAGCGTTGCGCCTCCTCAAGCTCGACCCGAGCGAGATCCGAGGCACGCTGCTGGTCCTGCCGATCCTCAACGTCTCGGGCTTCAAGGCGCGCAGCATCTACGTCATGCCGGAAGACGGAAAGAACCTGAATCGGATGTTCCCCGGACGCCCCGATGGCACCGCGAGCGAACGGCTCGCGCACTGGCTCGTGACGAGCGTCTACCCGAAGGTCGACGCCTATCTCGACCTGCACGGCGGCGACCTCGACGAGAGCCTCGTGCCGTTTTCGCTGTTCCCGAGCGGGAGCGAGCCTTCGAAGACCTTGGCCAGCGTCTTCGGCCTGCCGATCGCGGTGGCGGCCGGCGGCGAGGGCTACACGATCAATGCGGCGGGCAGGCTGGGCATCCCCAGCGTTCTCGCGGAAGTCAGCGGGAACGGGCTCTGGGACGAGGCCGGGGTCAGGCAGATGACCGACGGGATCGCCCGCGTCATGCGCCATATTGGCATGACCACGAAAGAGGTCTCGCCGCCGCCGCAGCCGGAACCCGAAGTGGTGACCATGTGGGTCCCCTCGGCGCCTTGCGATGGGCTCTGGTATCCCGTCAAGGATCCATCCCAGCCGGTTGAGGCCGGTGAGGCGTTGGGGGAGATCCGAGACGTGTTCGGAACGGTCCTGGCATCCGTGAGTTCCGAACGGACCGGGTCCATTCTTTACAGGCTGACGAGCCTGTGGGTGAACAAGGGCGAAGCCTTGCTGGGGGTCGGCACGCCCGTGTCGGGCGGCTGAGGGTCCCCACGGGAATCAGTGCTTTTATCGCTCTCGATGCGTCGTCAGGTAATGGTGATCCGGATCTCGCCGACACCGTCGACGCCGCCGGTCAGCACCTGCCCGCGCTCGACCTTGCCGACGCCCGCCGGCGTGCCCGTGTAGATGAGGTCGCCGGGCGCAAGCGCCATCGAGCGCGACGCGATGCTGACGATTTCGGGCACCGACCAGATCAATTCGGCGAGGTCGGCGTCCTGCTTCACGGCTCCGTCCACGGCGAGCCAGATTCGCCCCTTGGCGGGATGACCCACCGTCTCGACCGGCCGCACCCGACCGCAGGGTGCCGAATTGTCGAAGCCCTTGCCCCAATCCCACGGCCGGCCCTGCTCGCGCGCCTGGAGTTGGAGGTCTCGCCGGGTGAGATCGATCCCGACCGTGTAGCCGTAGACGTAGTCGAGCGCCGAAGCGACCGGGATATCCCGGCCGCCCCGGCCGATCGCCGCGACGAGTTCCATCTCGTAGTGCAAATTGGCTGTTTCCGGCGGATACGGCACGTCCGATCCGTCGTCCACCACCGCGTCGGCCGGCTTCATGAAGAAGAACGGTGCCTCCCGGTCGGGATCGCGGCCCATCTCGCGGGCGTGGGCCGCGTAGTTCCGCCCGACGCAGAAGATCCGCCTCACCGGAAAGCGGGCGCCCGTGCCCCCGACCGCGACGGACGGGACTGGCGGCGGGTCGATGACGAAGCCGGCCGACGACGCTATGGGAGACGCTATGGGATCAGGCATTGCGGCGGTCCTCCCGGAACAGCCTTCGTGACCGTTGCAGGCGGAAACCTATCCTGAAAAAACCCACGCGATCAACAGGCGCCGCATGGCCCGGGACGCCGTTCCGGGCGGAGGCCATATCGCCGGGCGCGACCACGAGCGTCTCTCCCTCGACGGTCGGCACCGTCCAACGCAACCTCTTGGCCTCATCAGGCCGCCGGCAGTAGTCTGGCCTATTCGCCATATGTCGGGACGGTGGTCGGGCCGATGCCGGGCGTCGGACCCGTTTCGCTCAAGGCATCGCCGACATGACCATGCCTACGGCAGCCTTCATGAGATCCGGGCGGACCAGCAGCGCCACGATCAGGAGGGCAACGAACGCCAGGGCTGTTCCGCCAAACACGCGTAGCATCGCGGCCCGTTGCTCTGTCGCCTGCTCCAGTTCCATGTTGTCATGAGCTTTCATTGCAAGTCCCCGTTTCATGATGGCAGAAAACACCCGGATGGTTCGCCTGCACTTCGGTCCGGCGGGATCTGCTCTTCTCTGCGATCGTCCGCGGTGTAACCGCGATGTTCCCGTCCAAAATCTGAACGGATCTGAACTGAAGGGATCGATCGCCGTGCCGACATCATACATACGAGAGAGCCGACGGCGTGGTTACGCCGCGCGAGACACCTTTCGCCTGTGCCGGTCCGCGCGGCTCGGCGACCACCGTCTATCGAGCCCCGAGCATCGTCGTGACCTGTGGCTCGATGCCGGGCACCATGGCGGCAGACGACCGGCACCGCTCGATCATGGCAAGCGAAGCCGGGTCTTGGCCCCGCAACGCGATCACGTCCGCGAACTGTGCCACGGCCACCGCGTATTGCCCGGCACGATAGGAGGCCAGGGCGTTCTCGTAGAGCGACACCCAGCCCGGAACCGGGACATCCGGCTCGGCCGGATCGAGGAGTTCGTAAATGTCCATCCCCTCGCTCCGGCCCCGAAGCGCCACGCGCTCGAGCAGCCTGACCACGAACGCCGCCCCGATCATTCGTCGCGTGGCCTCGCCTACGATGACGACGGTTCCGTAGACGGTGTTCAGGCCCTCGATCCGGCTGGCCACGTTCACTGCGTCGCCCATCACGGTGTAGTTCAGGCGCAAGGATGTTCCGACGTTGCCGACAAGCACATCGCCGGAGTTGATGCCGATCCGGACCACGAGCCTTTCGCCCCGATCATCCCTGATGTCGGCCTGCGCGAGCGCCAGCACACAGGCCAGGGCCGCACGGCAGGCGTCGGACGCGTGATCGGGGGCGGGATTGGGGGCCCCCCAGAACGCCATGATGCCGTCGCCGATGAATTTATCGATCGTGCCACCGTGGGCCATGATGGCGGTCGAGACGACGTCGAGATAGCGCGCCAGGAGCGGGAAGGCCGTTTCGCCCATCCGCTCCGATAGGCCGGTGAACCCTTCGATGTCGGCGAAGAGGATCGTCATGGCCTGGACGGTCCCACCCGGCCTGGCCTCGATGCCCTCCGCCAGGAGCGTGCCGACGAGATCCGCCGGAAGGTATTTGCGGAACGCCGAGAGCCCGGTCGCCATGGTGGAGATCACCTGAGACAGCAGGTCCAGTTCGCGCAACCGAGCCGGATGGTGGCGGATCCCCTCGAGTTCGAAACGCTGGACGCGACCGAGTTCCTTGGCGATCCGCGTCAACGGTCTGACCAGCAGAAGCCGAGCCAGCAGCGTCGACGCACCCACGGCGGCCAGGACCAGGACGACGAGGCTCAAGCTAACGCGCAGGTTGGTCGCGTCGATCGCGCCGAGGAAGTCCGTTTCCGGGATGACGGTCGTCACCTCCCACCCCATGAAATCGAGGGGCGTGACGGTGACGGCATAGTCGATGCCCTCGAAAGCCACGCGGGCCCCCGAGATCCTCATCATTTGCGGGTCGGCCTTGGCCAGCATGAGGTCGTGCGTCCGGCGTGCCACACTCAGCAACGCCGCACCGCGCCACGTCGGGTCATGTCCCCCGCCGGCCTGGGGGCTCGGAACCGCGACCGGAACCCCGTCCTGGTCCAGGACGAAGGCCGCTCCCGTCCGGCCGACGGCCAGGCTCGCCAGGAAGCGTGAAAGCCGGTCGAGGTCGATCATCGCGGCCAGCACGCCGCGCCGCTCGCCGTCGACCTCGACGCGGCCCGCATAGGCGACCGAGGGCCTGCCGTCCCCCGGATGGCGTGTCACCAAGGACCACACCGGCGTCGGGGTGGCGTCTCGGTACCAGGGCTGCGCCGTGACGTCGTAAGCCGTCGGCCGGAACCTGCGGTCCTGGACCGCCGCGGTGCCGGTCATGCGGTAGGTGTCGACCCGCCGCCGGCGCGGCTCCGGACCTATGGGGATATCCACCATCTCCAAGACGTCGTCGCTGGGTTTGTGGACGGCGAAGAAACTCCCGTCCGGCCATCCGAACGAGATCCAGGATAGAGCCGGCTGGGCCTGCAGTTGGGCCAGGAAGACGATCTCCCGTTTGTCCTCGTCGCGCAGGTCGATCAGGTTGCGGACCAGGATGGTATGGATGGCGCCATAGGCGGCTTCGGCGCTGCCGATCAGCGACGCCAGTTCCTTCCTCACCTCGCCGATGATCTGCTGGTCCAACGTAATGGCCAGCATGCGGCTGTTCGATCGCGCGGTCTGCCACCACAACACGTCGATGAGGCCGCCGGTGAGCCCGAAGCCGACGAGCACGAAGGCGATCAGCGCCGAGCGGACGCCGATCAGCATGGAGCGGACCCGAAGCCCAGGTGTGCACCGCCGTTCCCGGACCTCACGGCCGAGAGACGACGGCTGCTTTCCGCGCCATCAGGGCATCCATATGACCGACCGTCCGGGTCGACCATCCCGCGACCGTGTCGGAATCGAAGCCGTCGCGTCCCATTACTCATTCGCTCATCTGATCCATTCGGATCCCGTAAGATCTCGATGGCGCAGTCGAACTCGCAGAGACCCCTCGCCGACGACGTCCGTCCGGGGCGCGGCTTTGCCGACTGGCTTGGCGGCGATGCTCTCGAGAAGCTTCGAAGGTTCGACCCCGCGCGTTACAGGACCACGCGTCGAACTCGGACCGTTGCTGGCCATACCTTGTAACGCAACATGTTATGATATAACACTCGCCGAAGACGGTCGCCCCGCGTCCGAGGTCAGTTGATCATATCATGCGCTCATCAACCATGGCCCTTGCGGCTGTTCTGCTGGCTTCCGCGAGCCCGGTCTCCGCGGCCTCCGCTGCCCTGACGATCGTCGCGGCCGAGAACTTCTACGGCGATCTGGCCAGGCAGATCGCCGGACCTCACGCTGCCGTGACCAGCATCCTGTCGAACCCCGATCAGGACCCGCATTTATTCGAGGCCGACGCCGCGACCGCGAAGGCGCTCACCAGTGCACGCGTCGTCATCGCCAACGGGGCCGATTACGATCCCTGGATGGAGAAGCTCCTGAACGCTTCGAAAGCCGAGAACCGCACCGAGATCGTCGTGGCGGATCTCGTGGGCAAGAAGTCGGGCGACAATCCCCACCTCTGGTACGATCCTGCCAACATGGAGGCCACGGCGGAAAAGCTCGCGGAAGAGTTGTCCAAGGCCGATCCGGCCCACAAGGCCGATTACGACAAGAACGCCAAAGCCTTCGTGGCCGGTCTCAAGCCTCTCGAAGCCAAGATGGCCGACATCAAATCCCACTATGCCGGTCAACCCGTGACGGCGTCCGAACCGGTGTTCCGCTACATGGCGCAGGCGCTCGGGCTCGACATGCGCAACGAGCAATTTCAGACCGCGGTGATGAACAGCACGGAGCCGAGCCCGGCCGACGTCGCGGCCTTCGAGGACGATCTGAAAGGGCACAAGGTCAGGGTGATGCTCTACAACAGCCAGGCCGACGATGCTGCCGTCAAGCGCCTGGTCGGCATCGCCCAGGCCTCGCACGTGCCGGTCGTCGGGGTCAGCGAGACGGAGCCGGCCGGCAAGACCTATGAGGTCTGGATGCTCGACCAGTTGACGGCCCTGAACCAGGCTCTGGCGAAGGGCAGTTCTTGAGCGCGGTCGCGTTTCGGCAGGTCTCCCTGACGCTCGGCGCCGCCACCATCCTGACCGGCGTCGACTTCACGATCCGCCCGGGCGAATTCGTCGGCCTCCTCGGCCCCAACGGGGCCGGTAAGACGACGCTGCTGCGGGCCGTCCTCGGGCTCCTGGAGCCGAGCGCCGGGGCCATCCAGGTGCTGGGCGAACCCGCGACGCGCGGCAATCGGGCCGTGGGCTACATGCCGCAGAACCGCAAGCTCGCGGCGGGTCAGTCCTTGACCGGATGGGATTTCGTCGCCGGTGCCGCGGGGGGCTGGCGCTGGGGCTTGCCCATGCTGAGCGGGGCCGAGCGGGACGAAGTCGCCTGGGCCCTCGACACGGTCGGGGCATCGTCGTTGGCCCGACGCCCCTTAGGGAGCCTCTCGGGCGGCGAGCGGCAACGGCTCCTGATCTCCCAGGCGCTTCTCGGGCGACCCAAGCTGCTGCTGCTCGACGAGCCTCTGATGAGCCTCGACCCGGCCCACCAGCAGGGCATCGTGGACCTCGTCAAGCGGCTGCAGGCGGAGTTCGGCATGGCGGTGGTGTTCAGCGCCCACGAGCTCAACCCTCTCCTCGATGCCATGGACCGGGTGCTCTACCTCGGCCAGGGTCAGGCCGTGCTGGGCGATGTCGAGGACGTGGTGACGACAAAGGTGCTGTCGCGGCTCTACGGCTCCGCCATCGAGGTGCTTCGGCTGGGCTCACGCATCTTCGTGATGAACGGCAGCGCCGAGGTCGAGGCCGAAGCACACCGCCACGACGGCGATCATGACCACGGGGCAACCGCGACGGCTCACCGGCATGCTTGAGTACGAGTTCATGCGGACCGCCTTCGCGGCGGGCGGCATCGTGGCGGTGCTGTCGGGTCTCGTCGGCTATTTCCTGGTGCTGCGCGGACAGACCTTCGCGGGCCACGCCCTGTCGCATGTCGGATTCACGGGGGCCACGGGCGCGATCCTGTTCGGTCTGTCGCCGCTGACCGGGCTCGTCGGGTTCACGGTTCTGGCCGGCATGGCCATGGGGTTCCTGGGCGAGAGAATCGCCGCGCGGGACGTCGCCATCGGGATGATGCTGTCGCTGGCACTCGGCCTGGGGCTCCTGTTCCTGCATTTTTACACCGCATATGCGACGCAAGCGACCGCATTGCTGTTCGGCAACGTGCTGGGCGTCGGGCCGGAGGCGCTTCTGAGCCTCACGCTCATGTCGGTCCTCAGCCTGGTGGCGCTCGCGGCCATCTCCCGTCCCCTGCTGTTCGGCAGCCTTCAGCCGGAACTCGCGGAAGCCAAGGGCGTGCCCCTGCGCGCCTTGTCGATCGCCTTCCTGGCCATCGTCGGGGTCGCGGTGGGCGAGTGCGCCCAGATCGTCGGCGTGCTCCTGGTGTTCACCCTGATGGTCGGGCCCGCGGCGGCAGCGCAGAACCTGTCGACGCGGTTCGGACCGGGCATCGCGCTCGCGGCCGTCTTCGCGCTCACCGAAGCCTGGGGCGGCATCACTCTCGCCTGGTACACGAACTGGCCGACGAGTTTCTGGATCACCCTGCTGTCCGGTGCGGTCTATCTCGCGAGCGTGCTCGGCGCCCCTTTGCGATCGCGACTCAACCGACCTCCTTCAACACATCGATGAACGCTCTCAGCCCGGCCGGCACATGACGGTGGCCGGGGTAGTAGAGGAACAGGCCAGGGATCGCCGGACACCAGTCGTCCAGCACCGTGACCAGCGCGCCACGCTCGAGATAAGGCCGGGCGGCCCGGTCGGACACGTAGGCGATGCCAAGGCCTGCCGCCGCAGCCTCGGTCATCAACTCGGTGTGGTCGAGGGTCAGCGCGCCGGAAACGTCCACGGCCAGCTCCTGGCCATGCTTGGCGAACTCCCACCGGAAAGGCTTCCCGCTCGGCAGGCGGACCCGAATACAGGCATGCTGCTTCAGGTCGTCGGGGGTGCGCGGCGCCTCGCGAGCAGCCAGATAATCCGGGGATGCCACGGCCACGAACCTGGTCTCACCGCCGAAACGAACCGAAACCATGTCCCGGGGTACGGCTTCGCCGAGCCTGAACCCGGCATCGAACTCCCCGGCCACGATGTCGACCAGACGTCCTTCGGTGACGAGGTCGAGCGACATCTCCGGATAACGGGCCAGGAACACGGGAACGACCGAGCGCAGCAGCAGCCGCGCCGCGATCTCGCCGGCATTGATCCGCAACGTTCCGCTGGGACGGCCGCGGAAGCCGTCGACCTCCTCGAGCGCTTGGTCGAGGTCTCGCAGCACGGGCCGCAATCGCGCGATCAGGCGTTCCCCGGCCTCCGTCGGCGACACGCTGCGGGTCGTCCGGTGCAGCAGGCGCAGGCCCATGCCGGCCTCCAACGTGCGCATCATGTGGCTGAGCGTGGACGGCGACAGGGCCAGTTCGTCGGCCGCCTTGCGGAAGCTGCGATGGGTCGAGATGGCGACCAGGGCCGTCAGGTCGCTGAGCGAGGGTCTCGCCATTGCTGGGTAATCTTCACGAGGTCATGCCATGTCGGCGGTATAATCACATCAGTTAAGAAGTCCATCTTTCCGGGGGCGGGGCATCCCGCTCCTCGAAAGGCTTCTCCCATGCAACAGACCTGGTTCATCACTGGCACCTCTTCCGGCATCGGGCGGGTGTTGACCGAGAAGCTGCTGGCGCGGGGCGACCGCGTGGCCGCAACCCTGCGCAAGACCGACGCTCTGGACCATTTGAAGGAGCAGGCAGGGGACCGTCTCTGGACGGCGCAGCTCGACGTGACCGATATCGGCGCCGTGCGAGCGGTGGTCGATCGCGCGTTCAGCGACCTTGGCCGCATCGACGTCGTCGTGAACAACGCCGCCTACGCGCTGTTCGGCGCCGCCGAGGAGGCCAGCGACGACCAGATCCGCCATCAGATCGACACCAACCTCACGGGCTCGATTCAGGTCATCCGGGCCGCCCTGCCCCACCTGCGGGCGCAAGGCGGCGGGCGGATCCTGCAGGTGTCGTCGGAGGGCGGCCAGATCGCCTATCCGAACTTCAGCCTCTATCACGCCACCAAATGGGGCATCGAAGGCTTCGTCGAGGCGGTCGCCCAGGAGGTCGCGCCCTTCGGCATCGCCTTCACCATCGTGGAACCCGGACCCACCCGGACGAACTTCGGCGCCGGCCTCGTCATCCCGCCGCCGATGGCCGTCTACGCCGACACGCCGGCCGGGGAGCTGCGTCGTACCGTGATGGCCGGGGCTTTCCCGATCCCCGGCGACCCGGCCAAGATGGCGGATGCCATGATGGACGTCGTGGCACACACGCCGGCGCCCCGCCGGCTGCTCCTGGGGAGCGGCGCCTATGACCGGGTCCATACCGGCCTCACCGGCCGGCTCGATGCGCTAGAGGCGCAACGGGAGGTCGCGCTCTCGACCGAGATCGACGCGTGACGCCGGCTCGGTGAAGGCGATATACCACGTCGCCGCCCGCCATTGCCGGCTCAGCGCAGGTCCATCGAGTCCGCAACAGGTTGGAGTCGAAATGCATTCGCGGATCACGTTGTCCATCGGCGACGGGCTCCTGACGCTCGATGATGTGGACGCCGTCGCCAGGGGTCGGGCAACCGTCGAGCTGTCTGCATCGGCACGCGCCGCGATCCTGCAGGGGCGTGCGGTGGTGGACCGCGTTGTCGAGGCCGGTCTGCCGGCCTACGGCATCACCACGGGTGTCGGCAGCCAGAAGGACTTCGCGGTCGATCGCGAATCCATGGCCCGATACAACGACCTGATGGTCACGGCCCACGCCACGATCGTGCCGGGCCCCGACGCGTGCCCCGAGGTGGTGCGGGCCGCGCTGGCCATCCAGCTCTCCCTCTTCGCCATGGGCCGGTCCGGCGTGCGGCTGGAACTCGTCGAAAGCCTGCTCGCGCGGTTGCGGTCCGACGACCTTCCGGATGCGCGACTCGGATCCTCCGTTGGCGCTTCCGACATCGTGGCGATGAGCCAGATGGCCGTCCCGCTGATCGGCAAGACGGGAGTCGGCGCGGGCGGCGCCGGTCCCGCGCCGGTCGGCGGCCTGGCGGCGAAGGAAGCCTTGTCGCTCCTGAATTCGAACAGCCTCATGCTGGCGGGAGCAGCGCTGGCCCTCAAGGAGACCCGGGCCCTGCTCGACGCCGCCACGGTGGCGGGCGCCCTCTCGATGGAAGGCTTTCGCGGCAATCTCCAGTCGTGGAGCGCCGCGGTCGACGGGGCGCGGGGGCAGCCTGGCCAGAAGCGGACGGGCGCCGCCCTGCGGGCGGCTCTGGAGGGCAGCCGGCTCTGGCAGTCCGGCGAGGCCCGTTTCCTGCAGGACCCCTTGAGCTTCCGCTGCGTCCCGCAGATCCACGGCGCCGCCGAGGCGGCCCATGACTTCGCGCGTGCCATCATCGAGACGGAGCTGTCGGCGGCCTGCGACAATCCCCTGATCGACCTGGAAGCGGGACTCTTCATCTCGCACGGCAACATGGAAACGACAGCTTGCGCGCTCGCCATGGACACCCTGCGGCAGGCGCTCGCCAAAGTGATCGAGGCGGCGGGCCAGAGGATCCACAAGATCCAGTGGCCGAGCTTCACGGGGCTGCCCACCGGCCTGGCCGCGGCGCCGGGCGCCGTCGGCGGGGTGCAGTTCCTCAACTTCGGCCATCTTGCAGCGGCGAACGTCGGCGCTGTCCGGCAGGCCGCCCACCCGGCGCTCCTGAACTATTCGGGCCAGATCGATGACGGCGTCGAAGACGTGGCCGGCAATGCGCCGCAGTCGGTTGCCGAGACGGTGCGCAGTCTGGTGCCGGCCTGGAACGTCGTGGCCATCGAGGTCGCCTGCGCGGCCTGGGCGATCCACCGGCGTTCGCTGCCCACCGCTGCCTTGGGGAAGGGTCTCGCTCCGCTGATCGAGACCATCCTGCCGATGCTGCCGATCGGCACCGAGGGAACGTCGATCTTCGACCTCGGACCGGTCGTCGCCGCGGTCAAATCGGCCTTCGGCATCGATCGCTCCGTCTTCGACCGCTGAGCCGATCGCCTCAGCGGGACGGGCGAACGCCGCCGTAGGTGGCAAGATTCGCACCGGCGAGCCAGCCCGCGTCGATCGGTAGGTTGATCCCGGTGATGGCAGCCGCGTCATCGGACAGGAGGAACGCCACCCCGAGCCCGATCTCGCGGGCCTCGACCATCCGGCCCATGGCGGCCGCATCGGCCAGGAGCCGCGCATCGCGTTTGCCGCTGTCGATCGCGGCCTGCAGCGGCGGCGTCGCGACATATCCCGGCGACACGGCGTTCACCCGAACGCCCGAGCGGCCCCATTCGGCGGCGAGGCAAGCCGCCATATGCACAACGGCGGCCTTGGTCGGGGCATAGGCGTGCAGCGGCGCCGTGCGCCAGGCCGTCACCGACCCGGTAATGACGATGCCGCCGGCCCGGCGGCGCGCCATGCGCTGCCCGACCGTCATGCACGACACATAGACGCCGCGCAGGTTCACGGCGACCACCCGGTCGAACTCGGCCAGGGGAAGATCCTCCGCCAGCCCGCCCCGTTGGATCAGCCCGGCATTGGCCACGAGCGCCTCGACAGGCCCGAAGTCGGCCTCGATGGCGTCGACGGCGGCCAGGGTGGCGATGTCGTCGACGACGTCGAACGGAACCGCCTCGGCGCCGATCGGAGCCGCCATGGCACGGCAGCGCTCCGCATCGATATCGGAGATGACGACCCGCCAACCGCGCTCGGCGAGGACGCTGGCCGTGGCGAGACCGATCCCGCTTGCCCCACCCGTGACGAGGGCGACCCGTGCCCGTCCTTCGTTCCTCTGCGTCATGTCACCGTCTCCGAAGCGCCTGTCGGTCGTCGCCCTGCACCGCTATCCCCGACCGAGAAGCCGTCCCGAATGGCAGGGGCGCTGGAGCAGCCCGGGCCGTCCCAGTCACCTTGCCGATATCAAGCCGATCGAAGCGGGACGATAGTGTGGCCCGAACCGTCGCCTTGCGCGACCGCGAGCGCGATGACGGCCTCCAGCTCGGCTTGGGGAAACGGCTTGGCGAGGCGCGGTAGCGCACCTTGATCCGCCAGATCCGCGATATCGGCGTAGCCGCTCGCCAGCACCACTGCCATCTTCGGATAAGTCGATTGGATGCGGCGGGTGAGTTCGATGCCGGTCATCCCGGGCATGGCGTAGTCGGTAATCACGAGGTCGATGTCGCGGCCATGACTCCGAAGCGTATCGAGCGCCTGGATCCCGGAGCTTGCCTCGCTCACGACATGTCCCAGGTCTTCGAGCATTGCGGCCGTGCCCGCGCCGACAAGCGCATCGTCGTCGACCACGAGGATGCGCAGGCTGGGGCTTCCACCGATCGAGGACCGCGCGTCCGGGTCCGAGCAATGGTCCGGGTCGAGCGGCATCTCGGGCGTCCTTTCGGCCTGGGGGAGCCATAGCGCGATCGCCGTGCCTTGTCCGACCACGCTGGAGACCGTCATGGCTCCGCCCGATTGCGCCGCGAGGCCGTGAACCATCGACAGACCGAGCCCCGTGCCTTTGCCGGGCCCCTTGGTCGTGAAGAACGGCTCCGTCGCCCGCGCCAGAGTTTCGGGATCCATACCGGTTCCCGTATCGACGACATCGAGCCGAACGTAATGGCCCGGCTTGAGCCCGCGGGGCGTGTCGGCCTGCTCCAGGGTGACGCTTCTTTCCGATGCCGTGATCGACAAATGACCCCCGAGCGGCATGGCGTCCCTTGCGTTGACCGAGAGGTTCAGGATCGCGAGCTCCAGCTGGTTGGCGTCCACCCGAGCGGGTGCCAATTGTGCGGGAACCGTGCGGCTGACCAGCACGCCCGGTCCAAGCGAGCGTTCGAGAAGATCCTCGACCCCGGCCACCAGCTTGGCGACATCCACCGCCTCGGGCTTGAGGTCCTGGCGGCGCGCGAAGGCGAGCAGGCGCTGGGTCAGGGCGGAGCCTCTCTGCGCACCGAGCGCCGCGTTGTCGACCAGGCGATGCGCCCGCGCGTCGTCCGGCGGCAGCCGTTTCTTCAGCAGTTCGAGGCTGCCCAGAACGACACTGAGCAGGTTGTTGAAATCATGCGCGACCCCCCCGGTGAGCTGGCCGATCGTGTCGAGCTTCTGGGCTTCGAACAGCTGCGCCAGGGCCGTCTCGCGCTCGCGCGTCCGGTCGGCGATGCGCTGTTCGAGCTGCTCGTTGAGGTTCTGCAGCGCCTCCGCCGACAGCTTGCGCTCGGTGATGTCGTAGGTCACGCCGCTCAGCCGTATGGCATGGCCATTGGCGTCGAGCGTGGCGGCCCCGCTGGCCGCACACCACCTGATGTCGCGGCCCGGCCGCAGCACCCGGAACTCGACGTCGTAAGGCTCTCCCGTCGCGGCGGCCTTGGCCGCGCTTTTCCGCACCGGCTCGGCATCGTCCGGGTGGATGAGAGAGGACACGCGCGCCGCCGTGATCTCCTTGTCCGAAGGATCGAGGCCGAACAGCCGGTACTGCCCATCGTCCCAGATGTAGCGGTCGGTGGCGAGGTCCCACTCCCACGAGCCCATCCGGCCGGCCGCGAGCGCCAGGCTTCGACGCTGCTCGCTCTCCAGGAGGCGAGCGGTCGATGTCTCCAGCGCAGCGGTCCGCTCCACCACCCGCTGTTCCAGCTCGGCGTTCAGGCGCTCGAGCTGCCGTGTCTTGCGATAGAGTTCGGCGAAGACCCGGACCTTGGCGCGCAAGACATCCGCCACCACGGGCACGGAGACGTAGTCGACCGCACCCGCCTCGTAGCCCCGCAGGCTGTCCAGTTCGGTGATCTGGATGGCCGACACGAAGATGATCGCGGTCTTCTGGTGTCGCGGATGTTCCCGGATCATCGTGGCGAGCTCGAAACCGTCGAGCTCTGGCATGCACACATCGATGAGCACGACCGCCATCTCGGTCTTGAGCAGATGCTCCAGCGCCTGGCGAGCCGAATGCGCCTTGATCAGGTTGTCACCAAGATCACTCAGGATCACCTCGTAGCTGAGCAGCTTCGCGGGCTGGTCATCGACGAGGAGGATATTGACGGGATCCGGTCCCTTGACGTGCATGACGTTAGAACTCCATGAACCTCAACGGTGCAGCCAAAGACGCAACGCGGAGAGCAACTGCTCCGTATTGACGGGTTTGGCGAGATAGTCGGAAGCGCCCGCCTCGAGACATTTCTCCCTGTCTCCCTTCATGGCTTTGGCCGTGAGGGAGATGATCGGCAAACGCCGGAACGCCGGGTTGGCGCGGATGACCTGCATGGTTTCATAACCGTCCATCTCAGGCATCATGATGTCCATGAGAACGATCGCGATGTCGCTCCTCGACTCGATGATCGAGATCGCCTCCTTGCCGGTCGTCGCCGTGAGGATCTGCATGCCGCGGCGCTCCAGAAGGCTCGCCAGAGCGAAGATGTTGCGCGCGTCGTCGTCGACGAGGAGGACGGTCCGGCCCACGAGATCGTCGTCCGAGCTGTGCAGCCGCTCCAGCATGCGCTGCTTCTCGACCGGGAGGTCGGAGACCACCCGGTGCAGGAACAGCGCGGTCTCGTCGAGGAGACGTTCGGGGGACTCGACCCCCTTGACGACGACGCTGCGTGCCATCGTGTGGAGTCGCGTTTCCTCCTCGGGCGACAATTCCTTGCCGGTGAAGACGACGACCGGCACGTCGCCGATGGCTGCGTCGTCGCGGATCTGCTCCAGCACCTCGAAGCCTGTCATGTCGGGGAGCTTGAGGTCGAGGACGACGCAGTCGATGGATTCGCTCCGCAGCGCGGCGAGCGCCTCGCTGCCCGACTCCGCCGTGGTGATCTCGATGTCGCCGTGCCCCAGGAGCTCGGTGACCCCGAAGCGCTCGGCCGCATTGTCCTCCACGATCAACAGCCGCTTGCGGCGGGGTTGGGCAAAGGACTTGATGCGCGTCAGCGCCGTTCCGAGCCCCTGGCGCGTGACCGGTTTCGTCATGAACGAGTAGGCGCCGCGTGCGAGCCCGTGCTGCCTGTTGTCCTCGAGCGTCACGATCTGCACGGGGACGTGCCGGGTCGCCGGATCCTGCTTCAACTGGGACAGGACGTTCCAGCCCAACATGTCGGGCAGGAAGACATCGAGCGAGACGGCAGTGGGACGAAACTCTCGGGCCAGCGCAAGCGCTTCGGCGCCCCGCATGGCCACGAGCACCTTGAAGCCGTTGTCGCGCGCGAGGTCGACGAGGATACGGGCGTAGTGAGGGTCGTCCTCGACGATGAGCAGGACGTTGTCACCGGTCTCGAGGTCTGCCCGATCGTCCGCTACGATCTGTTCGACGCCGACCGCCCGTTCGGCAAAACCCGCGCCGACGTGTCGCGCGCGTCCCTTGGCGCCCTGGCTCGCATCGCTCGCCGGCCTTGCGGAAGCCGGGATCACCGGAGCCGAGACCCCGACATAGGTGAGCGGCAGATAGAGCGTGAAGGTCGAGCCTGCGCCCGGCACGCTGCGGAGCTGGATCTCGCCCCCGAGCAGGTTGGCGAGTTCCCGGCTGATGGCGAGGCCGAGACCCGTCCCCCCATATTTGCGGCTGGTGCCCGCATCGGCCTGCTGAAAGGCTTCGAAGATGATCTTCTGCTTCTCGGGCGGTATGCCGATACCCGTGTCCGAGACTTCGAAGGCCACGATCGACGGAGCGTTCTTGAGCAGGCGGTGGTCCTGGTTCCAGCCGCCCGCGGCCGGCGAGACGGCGAGCTTGATGACGCCTTGATGGGTGAACTTGAAGGCGTTCGACAGGAGGTTCTTGAGCACCTGCTGCAGGCGCTTCGAATCCGTCACGATGCTGCGCTCGAGTTCGGGCGATGTATCGACCTCGAAAGTGAGGCCGCGGCGCTCGGCCTCGTGCCGGAACGGCCGCGCGATCATCTCCAGCAGGTTGGCGAAGACGATCTCCTCGGCCTCCACCGACACCGTGCCGGACTCGATCTTGGACAGGTCGAGGATGTCCGTGATGAGGTTGAGCAGGTCGGTGCCGGCGCCGTGAATGGTGCGGGCGAACTCGACTTGCTTGGGGCTCAGGTTGGCATCCGGATTGTCCCCGAGCTGCTGGCCCAGGATCAGGATCGAGTTCAACGGCGTCCGCAGCTCATGGCTCATATTGGCCAGAAACTCCGACTTGTACTTCGACGTGAGGGCCAGTTCGGCAGCCTTCTCTTCGAGCGCGCGGCGAGCTTGCTCGATCTCCTGGTTCTTGGCCTCGACCTCCTCGTTGCGATCGGCGAGTTGCTGCGCCTTCTGGCCCAGCTGTTCGTTGGTCTGCTGGAGTTCACGCTGCTGGGTCTGGAGCTCGCCCGCGAGTTCCTGCGACTGGGTGAGAAGACCCTCGGTCTGCATGGTCGCTTCGATCGAGTTCAGCACGATGCCGATCGAGGTCGTCAACTGATCGAGGAAGGACATCTGCAATTCGGTGAAGCTGCCCAGCGAGGCCAATTCGATCACGGCCTTGACCTGGCCTTCGAACAGCACCGGCAGCACGATGGCGCTACGCGGCATGGCCTTGAACACGCCCGAACCGATCGGCACGACATTCGTCGGCAATTGCGTCACGAGCATCGGCCGGGCATCCCGGGCGCATTGCCCGATCAGGCCCTCGCCCATCGCCAGGCGAGCCGGGTGGCCGGACGCGCCGTCGTTGGCGTAGGCCGACAGCAGCTTGAGACCCGGCGCAGCGGGCTCGCCGGCGTCGATCTGATAGATGACGCCCAGCTGCGCCTCGACGAGCGGCGCGAGTTCGGACAGCAGCATGCGCCCGACGGTCGCAAGATCCCGCTGGCCCTGCAGCATGTTGGTGAACCGGGCGAGGTTCGTCTTCAGCCAATCCTGCTCGGTGTTGCGCTCGGTGGTCAGCCGCAGGTTGCCGATCATCGTGTTGATGTTGTCCTTGAGTTCCGCGACTTCGCCGCGGGCCTCGACCTGGATCGAGCGCGTCAGGTCTCCCTTCGTCACCGCGGTGGCGACCTCGGCGATGGCGCGGACCTGGGTCGTCAGGTTGGCGGCCAGGAGGTTCACGTTGCCGGTCAGATCCTTCCACGTGCCGGCCGCGCCCGGCACGTTGGCCTGACCGCCGAGCCGGCCCTCGACGCCCACTTCGCGGGCGACGCTCGTCACCTGGTCGGCGAAGGTCGCGAGCGTGCCCGTCATGTTGTTGATCGTCTCGGCGAGAGCCGCGACCTCGCCCTTCGACGCCACCGTGAGGTTCTGCTTCAGATCGCCGTCGGCCACCGCCGTCACCACCTTGACGATACCGCGCACCTGCTCGGTGAGGTTCGCCGCCATGACGTTCACGGTGTCGGTGAGGTCCTTCCAGGTGCCGGCCACCCCGGGCACGGCCGCCTGTCCGCCGAGCCGCCCTTCGGTGCCGACCTCGCGCGCCACGCGCGTCACCTCGCCCGCAAAGGCGTTCAATTGGTCCACCATGGTGTTGATGGTGTTCTTCAGCTCGAGGATCTCACCCTTCACGTCGACCGTGATCTTGCGCGACAGGTCACCGCGCGCGACGGCGGTCGTGACCTCGGCGATGTTGCGCACCTGGGTGGTCAGATTGGCGGCCAGGAGGTTCACGTTGTCGGTGAGGTCCTTCCAGGTACCGGCTACGCCCGGCACCACCGCCTGCCCGCCGAGGCGGCCGTCCGTGCCGACCTCGCGGGCCACGCGGGTCACCTCGCCCGCGAAGGAGCGGAGCTGGTCAACCATGGTGTTCAGCGTCTCCTTCAACAGAAGGATCTCGCCGCGCACGTCCACAGTGATCTTTCGGCTGAGGTCGCCGTTGGCGATGGCGGTCGCGACCTCAGCGATGTTGCGGACCTGGCCGGTCAGGTTGCCGGCCATGGAGTTCACGTTGTCGGTCAGGTCCTTCCAGGTGCCGGCGACGCCCGGCACCTGGGCCTGGCCGCCGAGCTTGCCTTCCGTGCCGACCTCGCGTGCCACGCGCGTCACCTCGCCCGCAAAGGCGTTCAACTGATCCACCATCGTGTTGATGGTGTTCTTGAGTTCCAGGATCTCGCCCTTCACGTCGACCGTGATCTTGCGGCTGAGGTCGCCTCGCGCCACGGCGGTCGTCACCTCGGCGATGTTGCGCACCTGCCCGGTGAGGTTCGACGCCATCGAGTTGACGTTCTCGGTCAGGTCCTTCCAGGTGCCTGCGACGCCCGGCACCTGGGCCTGGCCGCCGAGCTTGCCTTCCGTGCCGACCTCACGCGCCACCCGCGTCACCTCCGAGGCGAAGCGGTTCAGCTGGTCCACCATGGTGTTCAGCGTTTCCTTCAGTTGAAGGATCTCGCCTCGCACGTCGACCGTGATCTTGCGCGACAGGTCGCCATTGGCGATGGCGGTCGACACCTCGGCGATGTTGCGCACCTGGGCGGTCAAGTTGCCGGCCATGGAATTCACCGAATCCGTGAGGTCCTTCCAGGTGCCGCCGACGCCCGGCACCTGGGCCTGGCCGCCGAGGCGCCCCTCGGTGCCGACTTCGCGCGCCACGCGCGTCACCTCGCCGGCGAAGGAGCGAAGCTGGTCCACCATGGTGTTCAAGGTGTCCTTGAGCAGCAGGATCTCGCCCCGCACATCGACGGTGATCTTCTTCGACAGATCGCCGCTGGCGACCGCGGTCGCCACCTCGGCGATGTTGCGCATCTGAGCGGTCAGATTGCCGGCCATGGAATTCACGGAATCCGTGAGATCCTTCCAGGTCCCGGCCACGCCCTTGAGCTGCGCCTGGCCGCCGAGCCGCCCCTCGGTGCCGACCTCGCGGGCCACGCGCGTCACCTCGGATGCGAAGGCGTTGAGCTGGTCCACCATCGTATTGATGGTCTCCTTCAGCTCCAGGATCTCGCCGCTGACGTTGACGGTGATCTTCTTGGACAGATCGCCGTTGGCGATGGCGGTCGACACTTCCGCGATGTTGCGCACCTGGGCGGTGAGGTTGCCGGCCATGGAGTTCACGGAATCGGTGAGGTCCTTCCAGGTCCCCGCAACGCCGAGCACGTTCGCCTGCCCGCCGAGCCTCCCTTCCGTGCCGACCTCGCGGGCCACGCGCGTGACTTCCGACGCGAAGGCGTTGAGCTGATCCACCATCGTGTTGATGGTCTCCTTCAGCTCCAGGATCTCGCCCGAGACGTTGACGGTGATCTTCTTCGACAGATTGCCGTTGGCGATCGCGGTCGAGACCTCGGCGATGTTGCGCACCTGGGCGGTCAGGTTCGAGGCCATGGAATTGACGTTGTCGGTCAGGTCCTTCCAGGTCCCTGCGACACCCGGCACCTGCGCCTGGCCGCCCAGCCGGCCTTCGGTGCCGACCTCGCGCGCCACGCGCGTCACCTCGCCGGCGAAGCCGTTGAGCTGGTCCACCATCGTGTTGATGGTCTCCTTCAGCTCCAGGATCTCACCGCTGACATTGACGGTGATCTTGCGGGAGAGATCGCCGCGCGCCACCGCCGTCGTCACCTGGGCGATGTTGCGGACCTGCGCCGTGAGGTTGCCGCACATGGCGTTGACGGAATCGGTCAAGTCCTTCCAGGTCCCGGCCACGCCCGGCACGATGGCCTGGCCGCCGAGCTTGCCTTCGGTGCCCACCTCGCGGGCCACGCGCGTCACCTCGGAAGCGAAGGAGCGCAACTGATCGACCATCGTGTTGATGGCCTCCTTGAGCTGCAGGATCTCGCCCCGCACGTCGACCGTGATCTTCTTCGACAAGTCCCCGTTGGCGACCGCGATCGTCACGTCGGCGATGTTGCGGACCTGAGCCGTGAGGTTCGAGGCCATGGAATTGACGCTCTCGGTCAAGTCCTTCCACACGCCTGTGACTTCGCTGACCTGAGCCTGGCCGCCCAGCTTGCCGTCGGTGCCGACCTCGCGCGCCACGCGCGTCACCTCGGAGGTGAAGACGGAGAGCTGCTTGATCATGCCGTTGACGATCGTGGCCGACCGCAGGAATTCGCCCTTGAGGGGCCGCCCTTCCACGTCGAGCGGCACCGTCTGCTGGAGATCTCCTTTGGCCACGGCCGTGATGGTGCGGGTCACCGCAGTGGTGGGCCACAGCAGATCGTCGATGAGCGTATTGACCGAGCTCTCCATGTCGGCCCAGGCGCCATTCGACGTTCCCAGTCGCACGCGCGTGCGGGTCTTGCCGTCCCGGCCCACCACCTGGCCGACCGTCTCGAGCTGCTGGGCCATCCGCTCGTTGGCCCCCACGATATCGTTGAACGCGTCCGCGATCTTGCCGGCCAGGCCGGGAAAGTGTTTGGGCAGCCTGACCGAGAAGTCGCCGAGGCGCATGGCCTGCAGGGCGTCGAGGAGTTCGGTCGGGTCGAGCGAAGCACTGTTTTCGCCCGGCAGCACCAACCCGCCCTTCGCCGGGTCGGCGGGATGACCGTTGCCGTTCCTCGCCCGCGGGGTGGGCGGGGCCGCGGCCGGCAGGCCCGATGGAGCCGATGTGGCCGCGGTCTTGCTGGTTGTCCGCCCCATCTGCACGCTCCCGCCCGTCACGAACCGTTGCCCGTCTCGCTCTGCCTATAGCCGATCGGCGGGTTCGGAGGCACGCGGAATCCGCCTCGGCATCGGGGCTGAGCCGCAGAACGGGCGCGTGCCGACGCCACGCTCGAGATCTTCTGCCGTCCCGTCCGGCCAGTCTCGCCGCTCGATCACTTCGCGGATCTTGCGGGCAAGGTCATCCATGGCGAAGGGCTCGGTCATGTTCTTGAGGCCCGGCCGCAGCACCCGCGCGGCATCGACCATCTGGCGCCCGTTCATGCCGCCCGACAGCCCGACATCGATGGACCGGACGAGACCAAGTCCCGGACGTCAGACCCGCGACAGCTCGATACAGTGACGGACGGCGCAGGTGAGACAGCGCTACGAGCAGTGTTCATGCTCTCTTCGAAGCAAGAGAGGCCAGGAAGGTGCAGTCAAGGCGAGACTCGATCGAAGGACATCGTCATGCATGAGGCGCCATGTGGGGCCGTGCTGGACGGCCCTCGGTCGGCGCCACGATGGCAGGGGTTCCTATCGTCCCGCCGCATAGGCCTGCATGCCCCGGGGGTTGGCGGCGGCGCGGCGGAGCGGGCCGTCGAGCGCCGCGGCGACGAGCCGTCCCTCGGACCAGTCGTCGCCGACCTCGACGAGATGGCCGCGGTGCCGCAGTTCCGCGATGGTGGCGTCGGGAAGACGGCTCTCGACGACCAGCACGTTCGGGCGCGAGCGGCGCGGCCAGAACGACGACGGGAAATGCTCGCTGTGCCAGGCCGGGGCGTCGATGCTCTCCTGGAGGTTCATGCCCGCATGGACATGGCGCAGGAAGAACTGCGGGATCCACTGATCCTGCTGGTCGCCGCCGGGCGTACCCCAGGCCAGATAGGGTCTGCCGTCGTGCAGGGCCAGGGTCGGCGACAGCGTGGTGCGGGGCCGCCGGCCGGGTGCGAGACTCGCGGGCCGGCCCTCGTCGAGCCAGAACATCTGGGCTCGCGTGCCGAGCCCGAAGCCTAAGGTCGGGATCACGGGCGAGGATTGCAGCCAACCGCCCGAGGGCGTTGCCGCCACCATGTTGCCGTAGCGGTCGATAACGTCGAAATGAACCGTGTCGCCCTTCGATGTGCCGAGCCGCCCGACAGTGGGCTCGCCGGCGCCCGAGGACCCCACCGCGACCCGGCTCTCGTCGGTCGCGCGCGCGTCCACGGCCGAACCATAGCCTTCGATGGTGCCGGGGCGAAGCTCGGCCGAGGCCTGGCTGCCGATCAGCGCCCGGCGCTCCGCGTTGTAGGACTCGGAGAGCAGCCTTTCGATCGGCACGTCGACGAAGTCGGGGTCACCGTAGAAGGCCTCGCGGTCCGCGAAGGCGAGCTTCGAGGCCTCGACCACGAGATGGATGAAGTCGGGGCCTGCGGGATCGAGCCGGTCGAGGTCGAAGCCCTTGAGCAGCGCCAGTTGCTGGAGCGCCACCGGCCCCTGCGACCAGGGTCCAGCCTTGAGCACGCGGTAGCGGCCGTAGTCGAGCCCGACCGGCGCTTCCACGCCGGCCTGCCAGCCCGCCATGTCCTGCCCGGTCAGCACGCCGCGGTTGGCATGTCCCGACACGTCCATGACGTCTTGCGTGCGGCAAAACCGGTCGACCGCCTCGGCCACGAAGCCCTGCGACCACGCGCGGCGCGCCGCCGCGATCCCACGCTCGCGGTCGCCGGCAGCTTCGGCCTCGCGGCAGAGGCGTTCGAACGTGTCGGCAAGCGTCGGGTTCGTGAACAGCGTGCCGGGAGCCGGGACGTCGCCACCGGGCAGGTAGACGGCCGCCGATGTCGGCCAATGGGCGCGGAACAGGTCGGCCACGGTGCGGATCGTGGCCGAGACGCGCTCCACCAGCGGGTGGCCGTGGCGCGCGTAGAAGATCGCCGGCGCCAGCACGTCGCGCACCGACAGGGTGCCGTGCCGTAGCAGCATCACCATCAGAGCGTCGAAGGTGCCGGGGATGCAGGCCGCCAGCATGCCGGTACCCGGGATCAGGTCGAGGCCGAGCGCGCGGCAATGCGCGATCGTGAGTCCGGCCGGTGCCGGGCCCTGGCCACAGATGACCTCCGCGCTCTCCGCCCCTGCGGCGTGCAGGATGATGGGCGCGTCCCCGCCGGGGCCGTTGAGGTGCGGTTCGACGACCTGCAAGGCGAAGGCCGTGGCGCAGCCGGCATCGAAGGCATTGCCGCCGCGCTCCAGGATCGACATGCCGACCGCGGTCGCGATCCAGTGGGTCGAGGCCACGACCCCGAAGGTGCCCTGGATCTCGGGGCGGGTGGTGAAACGGCCGGGGCTGACGTTGCTCATGGGTCTGACATCACGTTGCGGAGTGAGGAAGCGAAAGACCTCGCCGAGGGACCGGAGAGAAGGGGTCGCTCCGGCCGCCTCCTCCACCGCGCTACGCGCGGTCCCCCTCCTCCATTGCAGGGAGGAGGATACAGTCCTCCCCTGCGCAGCAGGGGAGGAGGACCGCCTGCGAGGCGGTGGAGGGGGCGGCGGTGGCAGGGCCGCGCCGGCAAGGTCTCATCCAATTTCAACTGTCGCGCGGGTCGAGCGCGTCGCGCAGGCCGTCGCCGAGGAGGTTGAAACCCAACACGGCGAGGAAGATCGCGACGCCGGGCGAGATCGACATCCAGGGCGCCTGTTCCAGAAAGTTCTTGGCGGTATTGAGCATGGAGCCCCAGGAGGGGGCGGGCGGCTGCTGGCCGAGCCCGAGGAAGCTCAAGCTCGCCTCGGCGATGATGGCGCCGGCGATCGCCAGCGTGGCCTGGACCACGATCGGCGAGAGCGCGTTGGGCAGCACGTAGCGCAGGATGATCCAGCGGTCCGGCAGGCCGATGGCGCGGGCGCCCTCGATGTAGTCCTCGGCCTTCACGGCCAGCACCTGGCCGCGGGTGAGGCGGGCGAAGATCGGCATGGCCGAGAGCCCGATGGCGATCATGGCGTTGCCGAGGCTCGGGCCCAGGAAGGCGCCGAGCGCGATGGCCAGGACCAGGAACGGGCAGGACAGCAGCGCCTCGACGACGCGCGACAGTACGGCATCGATCCAGCCGCCGAAGTAGCCCGCCACGAGCCCGATCGGCACGCCGAGTGCCAAGGCGATCGACACCGAGATGCAGCCCGCCAGCAGCGACGCCCGGGCGCCGAAGATCAGGCGGGACAGGATGTCCCGCCCGAGATCGTCGGTGCCGAGCCAGTGGGCGGCCGAGGGCGCCTTGCGGATCAGGAGGAAATTCGTCTTCAGCGGATCCGCGGGCGCGATGAGCGGTGCCAGCACGGCCGCTGCCACGAACAGCACGACCACCACGGCCCCCACCACCGCGGCGCGGTTGCGCAGAAAGGCCGCGATGGCGCGGTTGGGGGCGCGCTTGGCGACCGCGGCGGGCGCGAGCACGACGGCCGTCATCCGCCGACCCTCAGGCGCGGGTTGATCAGCACGTAGAGCACGTCGGCCAGGAGGTTCAGGAGCACGAACGCGCAGGCCACGCAGAGCACCACGCCCTGCACCACGGCGTAGTCGCGCGTGAAGACGGCGTCGACGATGAGCTTGCCGAAACCGGGAATCGTGAAGACCTGCTCGGTCAGCACGGCACCGCCGATCAGTTCGCCGAACAGCAGCGTCGTCAGGGTGACGATCGGCACCAGCGCGTTGCGCAACGCGTGTTTCAGGATCACGGCGGGCGCCAGCAGCCCCTTGGCCCGGGCCGTGCGGATGTAGTCGGCCCGGAGCACCGCCAGCATGGCGCCCCGCGTGTGGCGCATCAGCGACGCCGCGAGCGCCGCGCCGATGACGAGCGACGGCATCAGCATGGTGCGCAGGTTCTGCAAAGGGTTCTCGCGGAGCGGCACGAAGCCCGAGGCCGGCAACCAGTGCAGCTTCACGGCGAAGAGCAGGATCATCAGGACGCCGAGCCAGAACGGCGGCACCGAGATGCCCGACAGCGCCGCCACATTGGCCCCGAGATCGATGGCACTGCCCTTGCGCACGGCCGCCAGCACGCCAGCCGGAATGCCGATCGCGAAGGCGATCAGCATGGCGAAGATCGCGAGTTCGATGGTGACCGGGAGCTTGGTGGCGATGAGCTGCGTGACGGGCTGGTCGGTCTTCAGCGAAAAACCGAGGTCGCCATGCAGCACGCCGCCGATCCAGCGGACGTATTGCACCGGCACGGGTTCGTCGAGATGGTACTTGTGGCGCAGGAACTGCAGGATCTCCGGGCTCCGTTCCTCGCCCGCCAGCGTCAGCACGGGATCGCCCGGCAGCAGCTTCTGCAGCGAGAAGGTGAAGACCGACACGAGCACAAGGGTCGGGATCGCGAGCAGCAGGCGCCGGCCGATGAAGCTCAGCATGGGAGGTGGTCCGCGTCCGGAGTGTCGGCCCTTCTCCCGCAAGCGGGAGAAGGTGCCTGAGCGCAGCGAAGGCGGATGAGGGGACCTTCGACCGTGGGGGTGCCCCTCATCCGACCCTCGCCTACGCGAGGGCCACCTTCTCCCGCAAGCGGGAGAAGGGATCGCGCCCCGAGGTCGCTCACCTGTCCAGCGTCACGTTCTGGAGCCGGATCATGCCGTCGGGATGCGGTACGAAACCGTGCAGCGCCTTGGCGGCGCCGAAGATATGCGGCTCGAAGTAGAGGTAGAGGATCGGCTTGTCGGTGTTGATGATCTTCATCGCGGCGGCATATTTCGCCTTCCGCTCGGCCGGGTCCGTGACGGTGCGGGCGCCGTTGAGCAGGGCGTCGACCTCCGGGTTGCAGTATTTCATGTCGTTGAGCCCGGCCTTGCAGGTCAGGAACTGGTGGATGTTGCCGTCGGGGTCGACGCGCCCCGACCAGGCCGTCATGTTGGCCTCGAAATTGCCCGCCTGGGCTTCCGACAGCAGCGTCGCGAACTCGGTCGCCTTGAGCTGCACATCGAAGCCCGCTTCCGCCGTCATGGCCTGGATCACCTGGCCGACCTGCTGGGTGACCGGATCGTTCGCCACCGTCAGGGCGACCTTGACGGGCGCCGTGGCGCCGGCGGCCTTGAGCAGCGCCTTGGCCTTGTCGACATCTCGCCCCGGCACGAGCTGATCCAAATGGTAGTAACTCGCCGGCGCGAAAGGTTGGGCACCGGGGGTGAAGCGGCCTTCGAAGACGGCGTCGTTGATGGCCGAACGGTCAATGGCGAGGTCGAAGGCCTGCCTCACGCGCGAATCCTGGCCCAGCGGCGTCTTGGCGTGGTCGCCCGTCACGTTGAGCTCGATCGTGTTGAAGCCCAGGCCGGGGATGGAGATCACCGACAGCTTCGGGTCGGCTGCGGCGTTCTTGACGTCGGTCGAGGCCATGCGTTCGATGAGATCGAGGCCACCGCTCTGCAGGTTGGCGAGGCGGACCGTCGTGTCGGCGATCGGCATGAAGGTGACGCGATCGAAGTGGTAGGCGCCGGCGTTCCAATATTGCGGAAAGCGCTCCAGCACGATGCGATCCTGGGCGACCCGCTCGACGAACTTGTAGGGTCCCGAACAGACCGGGCTGGCCGTGACGTTGCCGGTGCTCGACGCCTTGGGCGCCACCATCATGCCGGCGCGGTCCGTCAGTTGTGCCACCAGCGCCGCGTCGGGCTGCTTCAGCACGATGTTCACGGTCTGGGGGTCGACGACGTCCACGTGGTCGACCGACGCGATCTCGCTCTTGCGCACCGACTCGGGCAGCGTGCGGTCGCGGTCGAGATTGAATTTCACGGCCTCGGCATCGAAGGGTTCGCCGTCGTGGAAGGTGACGCCGGTGCGGAGCTTGAGGGTCAGCACCTTGTTGTCGGGGCTCCAGGTCCAGGACGTGGCCAGTTGCGGCACGAACTTGAGGTCGGGGGTCGTGTCGATCAGCTTGTCGCAGAGCGACGCGAAGACGATGCGGCTGACGTAGGAGCGCGAACGGGCCGGATCGAGGAAGTCCGGGTCGTCCTGCAGGCCGATCTTGAGGCTGCCGGCCGCCGAAGCCGCCCCGGCGCCGAAGCAGCACACCACCGCCAATGTGATCTCGATCCGCTTCATGGGTTGTCCTCCGCTCAAGTGATGTTGGCCGGCTCCGCGGCTCTGGCCGCGTTCGCGGCTTCGGACTGCTGCGATCTCGCCTCGAACAGCGCGAGCCGTCGGGTGAACGCCGCCGAGGCGGGTGGCGTCACGATCGTTCCGGCACCGGCTCCTGCGATCTCGCGCCAGAAATGGCACGCGACCGAGCGTCCGCCCGGCGCGGCTTCCAAGGGCGGCCGCGCCTCGCGGCAGAGGGGCCGGACATGCGGGCATCGCGTATGGAACCGGCAGCCCGGCGGCGGGCACGTGGCGCTCGGAATGTCGCCGTCGATAGGCGCGCGTTCGCGCCTCGCCCGCGGGCTCGGCACCGGGACCGAGGACAGCAGCGCCTGGCTGTAGGGGTGGAGCGGCTCTTCGAACAGGGCGTCAACGGGCGCCAGTTCGACGATCTGACCCAAATACATCACGGCCACCCGGTCACTCATGTGGCGGATCACGGCCAGGCCATGCGCCACCACCACGAGGGTGAGGCCGAACCGGGACTTCAGGTCTTCGAGCAGATTGACGATCTGGGCCTGCACCGAGACATCGAGGGCCGAGACGGGCTCGTCGCCGAGCAGGAGCTTCGGCGAGGAGGCAAGTGCCCGGGCGATGCCGATCCGCTGCCGCTGTCCGCCCGAAAACTCGTGCGGGAAGCGGGCGCCGTGCTCGGCCCGCAACCCGACAGTGCGGAGCAGTTCGGCAGCCTTGGCCTTGCGGTCGGATCGCGCAAGACCTTCGTGCAGCCAGATCGGCTCACCCACGATGTCGGCGACGCTCATGCGCGGGTTCAGCGACGCGAAAGGGTCCTGGAAGACGATGCCGAGGTCGCGCCGCAGCGCCCGTGCTTCCGCCTTGGGCAGGGACGCGATGTTGCGCCCCTCGTACAGCACGTCGCCGGCGGTGGGCGTCATGAGGTCGAGCAGCAGGCGGCCCAGGGTCGATTTGCCGGAACCGGACTCGCCCACCAGGGCCAGGGTCTCGCCGCGTTCGACCCGAAGCGACACGTCGTCGACAGCCCTGACCACGCTCGGCGATCCGAGCAGGCGGCGGCGCCCTGCGAAGTGCTTGGACAGCCCCGCGCCTTCGAGGATGGGTGGAAGCGCCGCGTTCACGCGACGGCCCCTTCGGCCGCGGCCCTCATGGTGGCGCCTTGGCCGATCGAGTCGAGCGGCGCATGCCAGCAGGCGGCGCGGTGGCCGGGGCCGTACTCGAGCAATGCCGGGCGCTCGGCCACGCAATGGCCGTCGGCGAAGGGACAGCGGGTCGCGAAGCGGCAGCCCGGCGGCATGTCGGCCGGCAGCGGTACGGCGCCCGGGATCGTGGCGAGCCGGCCATGGCGGCGGCCGAGCGACGGCATGGAGCCCATGAGGCCGATCGTGTAGGGGTGCTGGGGATCGTCGAACAGCGCCGCGACGGGGCCCGACTCGACCACCCGGCCCGCATACATCACGGCCACGTCGTCGGCCACCTCGGCCACCACGCCGAGGTCATGCGTGATCAGGATCATGGCGGTGCCTGTCTCGGCCTGGAGGCGCGCCACCAGGGCCAGGATCTGGGCCTGGATGGTCACATCGAGCGCCGTCGTGGGTTCGTCCGCCACCAGGAGTTCGGGGTCGTTGGCGAGCGCCATGGCGATCATGGCGCGCTGGCGCATGCCGCCCGACAGCTCGTGCGGATAGCTGGCGAGGCGCTCGGCCGCGGCGGGGAGCCGCACGAGATCGAGCATGTCCAGCGCCCGGGCGCGCGCCTGCGCCCGCGTCGCCCCGCGGTGCCGCACCACGGCCTCGGCGATCTGGTCGCCGATCGTGAAGGCCGGGTTCAGCGACGTCATGGGCTCCTGGAAGATCATGGCGACCCGGTCGCCGCGCAGGTCCGCGCGCGCCCGGTCGTCCATGCCGAGAAGGTCGTGGCCGACGAACGCCGAACCACCACTGCCGCCGGCCGCGAACATCGCCGTGCCGGAGACCCGCGCGGCCGGGGGGAGCAGGCCCATCAGGGCCAGCGACGTCACGCTCTTGCCGCAGCCTGACTCGCCCACGATGGCCAGCGTCCGCCCTCTGTCGACCGCGAAGGAGACGTGGTCGACCACCGCGGCCGGGGAGCCCTGGAACCGCACCGAGAGATGGTCCACGGTCAGCACCGGAGCACCCCCGGCTGCGTCGCGCGTCCTACGCAGGAGCCCAGGCTCAGCCATCATCGACAGCTTCCCCGAGTGCGGCCCGCAAGGCCCCGATATGCTGTCGCATGATGCGGGCCGCCTCGGCACCGTCACGCCGTGCGATGGCGGCCGCGATGGCGACATGTTGCGCAGCCCCGAGCGCGAGGCGTTCGGGCGTGCGCGCCTTGTCCCGGTAGCACTGCCAAGCCGGGTCCTGCCGAATGCGGTCCACCATCTCGAAGAGATCGAGAAACAGGCGATTGCCGGCCGCCCCGGCGATGGCACGATGGAAGGCGCCGTCCCACTCCTCCAGTGCTGGCGCCGGTGTCGCCGAGGTCTGGGCGGCCGTGCGCCGGGCGAGCCGCCGCATGAGCGCGATCTGCTCGCCCGACGCGCGCCCGGCCGCGAGTTGCGCCAGGACCGGCTCGACCGAGAGGCGGACTTCCATGACTTCGAAGAAATTCGTCCGGGCCGCCATGCGATGCAGGGTCGGCGCCACGACGGCCGGTGCCGGACCGGCAAACGTGCCCTTGCCTTGCCGCCGCCACACCCGACCTTCGGCCTCGAGCTGCGATAACGCTTGGCGGATCGCGCGACGACTGACCCCGAAGCGGGTCGACAGGTCCCGTTCGGGCGGCAGCGGCGACTCGGGCTTTTGCGACAGATCGGCCAGCAGCATGCGGAGGCGTTCAGCCGCGCTGAGGTCCGGTTCCGCTGCGCACGACATTGTCGACGTCATGACGTCGAACCTATTGAAATTGGTCCGACGCGGCAATCACCTTTCCGGCCCCGAACTGGGTGAATGTTATGCGGCGGTATCGATTCACAGCACAGGGATTGGGATTCATGCCGAGACTATCGGCACCGCCGATCAAGGCACCGGGCGACGCTCCGAAATCCCGGCCGTAGATGGTCTCCGGCGGACGTCCGTCAAACGAAGCCGGCACGTTCGAGAAACAGTCGGTTGGCCATCGGTTGCACGCCCTCCAGGGTCTTCCTAACCGGGTCAGATCTGGAGCAACCGCGATGGCACGGCGAGCCCGCCGCGCCACACATAGAGGGCCAGCAATGGCTCGGGCCCCGTCCGCATGGCGTGCTGGATCCGGGACGGGTGATGGATCGGCGTGCCGGGGCGGCGCTCCGCATAGGGGTCCCGGCCCCGCTTCCACAATGCGCAACCGGCGAGCGGCAGGTACAATTCTTCCGCCTCGTGGGCGTGGGCCGGATAGTGCGTGTCGGGGCCGAGCATCAGCATGCCGCAGGCCATCGTCTCGCTCGGGATCGGCCCACGGAGCCCGACCAGCTCGGTCCAGCCGTAACGGTCGAGGAAGCCCGCGCCGACATCGGCGGCCGTGTAGGTCTGGTGCCACGCCAGCGCGCCGGCACCCGCCGCTATGGCCTCGACCAGGCCCTCGGTGGCGGGTGTCGCGCAGCCCGGCGCACCGTCGAGCCACTCGAGCACCGGAAGGCGCCGCGGCGCGATGGGCCGCGTGGCGACGAGATCCGGCCATCCTCGGGCGAACGATCGCGCGACCGCGATGCCGTCGAGGAGCTCGCGCGCCGCCACCGCCAGGCTTTCGGCCGTCGATGCGTGGCCACGGCCGGGCTCCACCGTCACGCCAGCGGCTTCCTGTACTGGACGAAGCCCGAGCGCTCGGCGACCCGATCGTAGAGCGCCATCGCGTCCGCGTTGGTCTCGTGCGTCAGCCAGTAGACGCGCGAGCAGCCGGCCGCGCGCGCTGCCGCGGTGACGTGCTCGATCAAGCGCCTGCCCAGCCCTCGGCCGCGTGCCGCCCGCGCGACGAAGAGGTCCTGCAGGTAGCAATAGTCGCCGACCGTCCAGGTGGACCGATGCCGGACATGATGCACCAGCCCGACCGCATCGTCTCCAAGCCAGGCCAGCGCACCGCTCATCGGCTCCGCGGGATCGAGCAGCCGTCTCCAGGTCGCGGCCGAGACCTCGTCCGGGATGTCGACCTCGTAGAACGCCTGATAGGCGCGCCACAGCAGGAGCCACGCAGCATGGTGGCCGCCGTCCAGTGGCAGGATGTTCATGACGCCTTCGCCGCGGCGCATCGGTTCACCGCTTTCCGCTTTAGGTGTCTCCGGGAAGACCCGACGTTGATCGCTCATCAGACACTCCTTTCCAGGCTCGAAAGCCTGGCACCCTATCCGCAAACCGGAGGATCACGGGAACCCGCCGCTGGCCGACGCAAGTCGCCCTACGACGGCTCCGCCGGCGTGTATGACAAATCAGGCCGGCGATCCCGCGATCGGGTTCATCCCGCCGCCAGCCCGAGTTCCTCCCCATCGATGGGCGCGAATTGGCGCAGGACGTCATGCTCCTGGACATCCTCGAGCCGCCGAGGCTGCCAGGCCGGACTGCGGTCCTTGTCGACCACGGCGGCCCGCACGCCCTCGACGAAGTCGGGCATGCGGGTGATGGAGCGCGATACGCGGAACTCGCGGTCGAGACAGGCTTCGAGCCCCTGGCCGCGGGCGGCCCGCAGCGACTGTAGCGTCACCTTGAGCGCGGTCGGCGCATTGCCGGCGATCTCGGCCGCCGCGGCTCGGGCGTCCGGCTCCGGTGCGCGCGCCAGGGCGTGGAGGATCTCCTCGACACCGGCGTTGGCGTAACAGCGGTCGATCCAGCCGCGGGCCGCGGCGAGCCGGCCCGGGGCGGGCAGCACCGCCAGCCCGTCGAGGCAATTCCGGACGTCGTCGTCGCGGCCGCAACGGGCGAGCGCGATCCTCATGGCGCGCAGCCGCTCCGACGGCAGGTGATGGTCGGCGAGACCGCACAGCAGCGCATCGGCGGCATCGAGTCGCCCGCCCGTCAGGGCCAGGTGCAGGCCGAGTTCGCCCGGCGCCCGCCCCAGGAGATAGGTCCCCCCCACGTCCGGAACGAAGCCGATGCGGGTCTCCGGCATGGCCAGGACCGAGCGCTCGGTGACGACCCGATGCGACGCGTGGGCGCCGAGCCCGATGCCGCCTCCCATGCTCATGCCGTCCATCACGGTCACGACCGGCTTCGGGAAGCGGGCGATGCGGGCGTCGAGCCGGTATTCCTCGCGGAAGAACTCCGAGAGGCTCTCGTGGCGCCCGGCCCGCGCAGCCTCGTAGAGCGCCCGGATGTCGCCGCCGGCGCAGAAGGCCCGGTCGCCGGCGCCGTCCAGCAAGACGATCGCGACCTTCGGATCGGCCTCCCAGCGGTCGAGCACGGCGTCGATGGTCCTCACCATTCCGAGGGTCAGGGCGTTGAAGGCCGCGGGGCGGTTCAGGGTGATATGGCCGAGCGATCCTTCGCGCCGCGCCACGATGTCGGCCTCGGAGGATGTCGACCCGGCCCCGGCTTCGCCCGCGTTCGCCGGGCCTCCGGCATCCCCCGGACCGCCCGGGCTCACCGGGCCGCCCCGGTCAGCGACCGGGCGACGATCAGGCGCATCATCTCGTTGGTTCCTTCGAGGATGCGGTGAACCCGGAGGTCGCGCACCAGCTTCTCGACCCCGTAGTCGGCGAGGTAGCCGTAGCCGCCGTGAAGCTGGAGAGCGGCATCCGCGACCTCGAAGCCAGCTTCCGTGCCGAAGCTCTTGGCCATGGCGCAGAGGGTCGTGGCCCGCGGGTCGCCGCGGTCGAGCGCCGAGGCGGCCCGCCACAGCAAGCTGCGGGCCGCCTCGAGCTTGATCGCCATCTCGGCCACGCGAAACTGCAGGGCCTGGAACTCGTCGAGCTTCCGGCCGAAAGCCCGGCGCTCGGCCATGTATCGGACAGCTTTGTCGGTCGCGGCCTGGGCGCCGCCGATCGAGCAGGCCGTGATGTTGAGGCGGCCGCCGTCGAGGCCCGCCATGGCGATCTTGAACCCCTGCCCTTCCGCGCCGAGCCGGTTCTCGGCCGGGACGCGACATTGGTCCAGGATCACGGCGCGGGTCGGCTGCGCGTTCCAGCCCATCTTGTGTTCGTTGGGGCCGAACGACAGGCCCGGGGTGCCGGCCTCGACCACGAAGCTCGAGATGCCGGACGCACCCTCCGGGCCGGAGCGGGCCATGACCAGATAGAAGCTGTCGTCCCGGCCGGCGCCCGAGATGAACTGCTTGCGACCGTCGAGGACATAGCAAGCGCCGTCACGCGTCGCGCGTGTCTTGAGCGCGGCGGCATCCGAGCCCGCGTCGGGCTCGGTCAGGCAGTAGCTCGCGAGCCGCGTCATGCCGACGAGATCCGGCAGCCAGCGCTCACGCTGCTCCGGCGTGCCGAATCGATCGACCAGCGCCGCCACCATGTTGTGGATCGACAGATAGGCCGCGACGGTGGGGCAGGCTTCGGCCAGAGCCTCGAAGATCAGAGCGGAGTCGAGACGCGACAGCCCGGAGCCGCCGAGGTCGTCGCGCACCGTGACGGCCCCGAAGCCAAGGGCCGCGGCCTCGCGGAGCACGTCGACCGGGAAATGCCGGTCGCGGTCCCAGGCGAGCGCGTGAGGAGCGATTCGATCGGCCGCGAAATCCCGCGCCAGAGCCACGAGGGCCGCCTGGTCGTCGTTGATGTAGAAACGATCGTCGGTGTCGGCGGGCGTCATGTCGTCCTCCTCTGCCGACGTCGCCGGCTCCACCGCGCAGGCCGGCAGCCGGCGCTTCGGTTCCTCGGAAGATGCCATCGCGGGGCGGCCGCGTCGACGCCCAACGGCCCCACGACCGAGCGCTTCGACCCCGTCGCGCCGCCGCGGGCTCGCCGCGTGCCGCAAATCCGAAAGCCGGTATGCCGCGCCGCCTCTGCCCCCGAGGGCCAAGCTCAGGGCCGCGCCTGCGCGGTCGGCAGGATGGCGACCGTGATCGGAGCCGCGATCCTGACCTGCCGCCCTTCGCTGTTCCAGAACCCGACCGTGACGCCGACGGCCTGCACCGCGCCGTTCAAGGCCGCGATCAGCAGCGGCGCTCCGCTGTCGCCGTGCTGGATCACGCAATCGTGGCTCAGCAGGCTGCCTCCGACGATCGGACCGGTGAGCCGGCATTGGGTATCGGCGGTCATGAGATAGGCACGGTCCTGGGCGAAGCCTCCGATCTCGATCGCGGCGCCGGCGGGCGGCACGGATTGCGCCACAGCGATGGGACGGACCGCGACCGGAAGCGGCACGGCCAGGTTCAGGACCGCCCAATCCGACCCTGCAGTCCCGGTCTCGTTGGCGGGATCGTAACCCGGTCCGATGCTGTAGGCCGCCACGCGGGCGTGAATGCGGTAGTCGCCGCGGGCATAGCCGAGCAGGAAGTGGATGGCGGCGGCCTCCAGGAAACGATGCGTGCGGAACGCGTAGAGGCAATGGGCGGCGGTGAGCACCTTGTCGGGTGCGATGACGGCAGCCGTACAGGCACCGCCGACGGAGTTGAAGAGTTTGCCGACCGCGGACCACGGATAGGTGTCCGCGTCGACGACGGCATGATGTCCGTCGAGTCCAGCGTCCTGAGCCATGAAAGCGGATCGGATGACGGGCGCGGCAGATGGTTCGGGAAAGGCTCGGCTTACCGACGAGGCAGTGTCCGCAGACGGCCCCGCCCAAGCCGAAGGACTCCCCACCAGCATCGTGAAGCAAAGAAGCCCCGCGCCAAGGGCGCCACGACCGCGGCCATCAATCTCCTGTTTCAAGCGTCCTCCCCATGCGGGCTTTCGAAGCCGCCCGACACATTCGATGCCGTTACGGTGATCGGCCGGACCCGCAGTCCCCCGACCGATGCGTAGTCGAGAGGAACCTTGCCAACATGCCACGACAACTCGGCCGCGTTAGGAAAAGACGCAAGCCCTGTGCCGAGGCTCCGCACGAGGCGGCGAGTCTGTAGCGCTGCGGATTGCATCAGCTTCCGCCCAGCATCGGCACCCACTCTTGCCACCTCGGAGCCGGCCGGCGAAACCGAATCACGTCAGCGTCGCCGGTGCCCGGCGTAGGAGCAGCGCTGCCTCATCGTGGAACCACCCTCCGATACTGTCTTTGTGGCTCGACCAAGCCGCCGCGGCGTGTCGAGGGCTCGCGAAGACGCAGTTCATCGGCGGTTGCGAGCCGATAACGGGAAAACTCGCATGTTTGCACGGGTTTTTTCTTCGGAATTGCGGCTTGGGCGCTTGACATGTCTTGTCAAGAGCAAGAAAGCGCTATACTTCCAATGAAACTGAAGGAGTGATCAAGTCTATGTCGGAAGCACAATCGGATCTGACCGTTGTCGAAATGGCGGCGGAAATCGTGTCGGCTTACGTGCGGAACAACTCGGTGCCTGTGAGCGAGCTTCCCACGCTGCTGCAGTCCGTGCACGATTCGCTCGGCAACATCCTCAACGGGTCGAAGCCAGAAGCCGCAAAGGAGCCACTGCAGCCCAAAGTGCCGATCAAGAAGTCCGTCACCAACGAATACATCATCTGTCTGGAGGATGGAAAGCGCTACAAGTCGCTGAAGCGGCATCTCCATTCGGCCTATGGCTTGTCGCCGCAGGAATATCGGGACAAGTGGGGTCTCCCGAAGGATTATCCGATGGTTGCGCCGGCCTATGCGGATGCGCGATCGAACCTGGCCAAGACCATGGGTCTCGGCCGCAAAGCCTCCGCTCCGGCCGCGAGTGCGCCCGAGCCGGAACCCGAGGCGGCCGAGCCCGAGGCGGCCGCGGCTGTCCAGAGCGAGGGCGAGGCTGGCAAGAAGACCCGGCGCCGCACGACCAAGGCCAAGGCTGACGCCTAGCGATCGGAAGCGTTGGAGCGAGCCGAACCCGGGACGGTCCTTCAGGATCGGAAGCCCTACGCTATCGGCGGGTGCCTAGGGCTCGGCGAGCGCCTGCATGGGCTCCGGCCCGGTATGCGCTGGCCCGTGGCCACGCATCCCTTCTGCGGCGCCGATTACGGCTCCGGTGAGCTCGTTGCCGTCTGGCCGATGCGGCGCTGGGCGCCCTCACGCAGGATGAAGCGCGCATATTCTGCACCAGCGTGGCGCACCGCCCGGTCCTGGTGAAAGTCCTTGTGCCCCGGCAGCACGGGGTAATCGTCGAACCGAAGAAGATCGTCAAGCTTCTCCAGGAGTTCGCGCATCGTCATGCTCTTGTTCCGAGCCGCCTTGGCCTGGATGTAAAGCAGGAACTGCTCGCAGATGACGTGCAGCACGTAGAGTTCATCGCGGTCCAGGTAATTGGCGGCGATCCGTGCGTCGTCGATTTTCGGCAGGTCGCCGGCGAAGTGCTGCAGGCCCATATTGGGGGCGTGGTGGTCGGCCCGCATGAGGATCAGGTCGGATGACGTCTTGCCGGTTGCGGCATAGATGAACTTGTCCTGCAGGGCCGCCTGGAATTGACGGGCAACGCCCGAAGTCTCGTCGAAATCCTCCGCCGCCTGACGAAAGAAGGCCCGCACGGTCTCGTAGATGTTGGTCTCATCGGCCCGCAGCGCCCGGAGCCGCGCCGCCAGACGGTCGGTTGCGGTATGGTCGCCGCGTAGGCGTGCTTCGTTGAGCGCATAGCCGTCGACCGCGGAGGATCGCAGCGTCTGGCCGGCCCAGCGCCGGAAGGCCGCGGCCTTCGATGAACTCACGCGGTAGCCGACGCACAGGATCGTGTCGAGGTCGTGCAGTTCGCCGAGACCGGGGCTGCCGGGTCGCGTCGCGCCGAGCCCGTTCTCGGCAACCAGCGTAGCCAGTTCCCGAGCCACGGTGGCGGCGCCGACGCCGAACAGTGCCGCCATCTGGGCGCGGGTCGCCCATATGGTCTCGGCGCCGAGGTCGACCCTGAGATCGAGCCCGCGCTCCCGCGGGCCGAAGCGCACGAACTCGAGTTCCAACTGGTCCCCGCCGGACGCCTCGGGGGTGCGGGAGGCGGCGGCCTGCCGACCGGAACGGAGCTTCGACATGGGTCCCGACCTCGACGATGGCTCGATCGAGCGATAACGCTCGGGGTGCCTGCAATTGTTCACGCGCCCGATCTGGAGGCCGCGGAAGGGGTCGACCGACCGATGCCGGCCCGCATCCTGGCCAGACCGTGCTCGGTCTTGTTCCAGCCCTGCGGATCGCGCCACAACTCGAACAATGCGCGCCAGCACGCCGCCGATATCAGGAGCAGGTAGACCGGCAGCGTGACGATCCAGACGGCGAGGTCGACGCGGCCGAGACGTTTCAGCCCGAGCAAGATGGGCCACGCGGCCGCCAGGACGCCGCCCGCCAGGAGCGCCGCGCTGCCCGCCACGAGAACGGCCCAGAGCGCCGAGCCGGAGCGGAACAGGGTGCCGCGACAGACCTCGACCAGGATCCAGGCCAGCAGCGGCGGCCCGACCAGGCAGCTCGCGATGGTACCCAGTACCGACACCACGACCGACAGGCCACCCCTGCATCCGAGATCGCCGAACAGCCGGTACGGCGCGCGGCCGTGCACCATCAAGGTGACCATCCAGCCCTTCAACCACCGGCTCCGCTGCGGCAGCCAGCGGTCCAAGGTCAGGGGGGCCTCCTCATAGGTATCCGAGTCCAGCGATCCCACGCCGAGGCCGAACCGCGCCAGCCGGAACCCGAGGTCGATGTCCTCGGTGACATTCCAGCTGTCCCATCCCCCGACCCGGCGCAGCGCCGCCACGCGGAAGTGATTGGAGGTGCCGCCCAGCGGAACCGGCAGGCCGAGGGCAGCGAGGCCCGGCTTCACGACGTGGAACAAGGCCGCATATTCGAGTGCGAACATGCGGGTCATCCAGGTCTCGCCGGCATGGTCGATCGCGAGCCGCGCCTGGAGGCAGGCGAGGTGGCTCGGGCCCTCCGAGAACCCCCGCAGGGCTTGTCGCAACTGGCCGGGGTCGGGCCGGTCCTCGGCGTCATAGACCACCAGGAAGTCGCCCCGCGCATGTTCCAGGCCCGCATTGAGGGCACGGGGCTTGGTGCGGGGATGGCCAGCCGGCAGCACCGTGACGACGTATCGGGCCGGCAGATCGAGACGCGCCACCGCCGCGATCATGTCGCGGTCTCCGGCCTCGAGCATGAGCCGGATGTCGAGCTTGGCCGGCGGATAGTCGCGCTATTAGGTAGCAAGCTCACCTAAACCCATCTCCCTGTCGGGTCAGCCTCACGCCATAATGTGGCGTGAACTTCGCTTGGTGGTGGCCCGTTTCCCATCACACACAAGGGAGGTTGTCATGAACGAGCACGCCATATCAAGGCAGTTTGAGCATGCCGAGCGGTTTGAAACCGAAGCCTATGAGCGCAAGGGCGAAGCGCCAGGAACTTGGGCAACTGAACGCCTCGGACCGGACGGGGAGAGCTACCTTTCGGTTTTCCACGGACCTGACTCACGTGAGTTGGCCGAGGAATACGCGCGGTTCAAGAACGGTCAATAATCGATTTCCGCCGCGATCTGATCGACGCACTGTTGCCGGCGCGAGTGATTCGTGCCGGTGTGCCAAGGCCCATCCCGTACCGTCGCGTTTCGCACCTGGCTCAAAACCATGCACCGCCAATCACCGTTTGGCGGAAGCCATCCCTGGGATGTCAAGCCTCCGAACTGAAACGTCATGGCGTGTTCGACACCCCGCTTCCACCCGACTGCATGCGGGCAAATCTCGCGCGGTATTCCCTGGTAGGTGCAGACGATCTGTTGCCTGTTTCGGATCGCGTCTCGGAAGAGATCGAACGTCGGACTCGGCACGCCATCCCCCACCTTGATTCGCGAAACTTAGTTTCCTTCGCAATCAGAGGTTTGGTCAATGGCCGACCCGCACATCATCACGACCCTTCAAGCCAAGCGCGACGCCATCGAGGCCACCATCCTGGCCTACCAGGGCAAGCTCGATCAAGCCCGCCGCGACATGGCTCACGTCAACGCCACGCTGGCCTTGTTCGCCAGTGACGAGCCCGGCGAGGTCCGCGCCTATTCCGACACGAGCCGCTTGTTCCGACGTGGCGAGATGGTGGGGCTGTGCAAGGCCGCGCTGGCCTCCCATGGCCCTCAGGACACCCGCGAACTGGCGAGGCGCGTGGCGGAGGCCAAGCGCATGGACGCGGCCGACCCGGTGCTCAGGAAGGCGCTGGCCTATCGGATCGTCCAGGCCCTCACCCTGCAGTGGAAGCGGGGCGGGCTAGGGAGCGAGGGATTGCGGAACGGGGTGCGGGTGTGGCGCACTCTTTGACGAGCCGAGTGTTTCCCACTGTGGGGAACAAAGCACAGCCAACCCGAATCATTTTACCCCCCTGTTTCGTTCTCACCGAAATGGTGTGCCTTCCGCACAACGGGTCAGGAACGAGAGCAGGGTATGTCGGGAACGCTCTACTTCGGGGACAACCTCGACGTGCTTCGGGAGCATGTTCGGGACGAGTCGGTTGATCTGATCTATCTCGACCCGCCGTTCAACTCCGCCGCGTCCTACAATGTCCTGTTCAAGACCACCGATGGCAAAAAAAGCCAATCGCAAATTACCGCATTCGAGGACACATGGCATTGGTCTGAGTCTTCCGAAGTGGCATTTGATGAGGTAATGCGTTCGGGCCGCACCACTGTAGCTAACGTTCTGCGCGCCTTGCGCCAATGTTTAGGAGAGAATGACGTTATGGCGTATCTCGCCATGATGACAGTGCGGCTAATAGAGTTGTATAGGACTCTTAAGCCATTAGGTTCTATTTATCTTCATTGTGATCCAACGGCAAGCCATTATCTAAAAGTTATAATGGATGGGATTTTTTCTCCGCATAGCTTTCAGAACGAGATAATATGGAAGAGACACAGCGCTCATAATAGCACCAAACGGTATGGTCCTATCCACGATACAATATTATTCTACTCAAAGGGAAGCAGATTTACCTGGAATCCTATCAGGCTTGGTTACGATCCGGAATATTTGGCTAAGTATTACAAGTTCAATGATGACGACGGAAGGCTTTATTGGAGAAACAGTATTACAGCCGCCGGAACCAGAAATGGCTCATCAGGCAAGGTTTGGAAGGGATTTGATCCAACAAGCAACGGATCGCATTGGAAGTTCACTACTGAAAACCTGGACGAACTGGAAGCGAGCGGCAAGATCTATTGGCCTCCAAATGGAGGATGGCCTCAAATAAAACGATATAGGGACGAGTTAAAGGGATTATCCGTAAGTGACGTGTGGGACGACATCGATAAAATAAACCCTGCTGGGAAAGAGCGATTAGGTTATCCAACACAGAAGCCAGTTGCATTACTTGATAGGATTGTCTCCGCTTCGTCAAATAGGGGTGAACTGGTACTTGATCCATTTTGTGGATGCGGGACTACGGTTCATGCTGCTCAAAAAAATAATAGAAGGTGGATCGGAATTGATATTACTCCGATCGCTGTAAATCTAATTTCCAGAAGGCTAAAGGAGGCATTCGCAGGTGTAGATTTCAACGTTCGAGGAATTCCTCGTGATATGGACGGAGCGAGAGAACTCGCATTTCGAGACAAGCATCTGTTTCAGCTTTGGGCGTGTGACCTAGTGGACGCACAGCCTTTTAGGGATGGAAAGAAAGGTGCGGACGGAGGCATAGACGGACTGATCTACTTCAAGCCGGACGGAAAGACTACGAAAGCGGCCGTTGTGTCGGTCAAGGGCGGCGCTCATGTCGAGCGAGCGCATATCGGGCAGTTGAGGGGCACTATGGAGCGGCTGGGTGAGCCAATGGGGATCTTCGTGACACTTACTCCGCCAACGGCACCCATGATTAAGGAAGCGGCGTCTGCGGGTCTCTATGACACGGGAACGCATCGCGTCCCACGTATCCAAATCTTGACTGCTGAACAATTGCTAGCGGGAGAAAAGCCCCGCCTGCCTTTCGGACACAATACGTCCTATCGCAAGGCGGACCGCGAAAAGGACAAAGGCGCCCAATTTGGCCTTGAGATCTAGGCTGCGCTGCGCTGCCAATACCCCTTCCACACCCGGCTCACCGGATGCCGCAGTGCCGCGTCCGCCGCCATGAGGTACTGTTCGCCATTCGACACGCGGCGGTTGTCCTCGCGCCACGCCATCTCTTGGCTGTAGGCCTGCAGGTACGGCCCGGCGATATGATGATGGATGCCGATTTCAGCGCGGCGGATACGGGAGAAGAACGACTCGGCTCCGTTCGTGCAAGCCTCTTCGGTCGAATAGCTCTCTTGGTGATTGACGCGCTTGGTCAGGAACCGGGCATGCAGCCGATCCCATGACGCCGCTTCGTCGGCATAGATGGTGGAACCGAGCGCGACCTTGCGGCCGATCGTGGCGACGGCGGCGGCTTCCGAGCGGAACACGAAGGGCAGCGTCTCCCCGCCGCGCTCGCGCATGACGACCACGACCTTGCGCTTGCCGGTTTGGTTCTGAGCAAGGCGACGGTCGCGGCGGTTCTCACGATCATTGGCGGGCTTCACGTAGCCGCCGAAGTAGGCACCATCCACCTCGACCTCACCGGCAAGGGTCCGCTCCTCACTGTCGGCACCGAGGGCCTCACGGATTTTGTGGGCCAGGACAAACGCCGTCTTGTATTGGCAATCCAGGTCGCGGGAGAGCTGCAGGGCGCTATGGCCCTTGGCGCCGTTCACGAAGATCGCGATGGCCAGGAGGTAGTCGCGGATCGGGAGTTTGCGACTGGCGAAGATCGTGCCCGAGGTGACGCTGAATTGGTGCGAGCACGCCTTGCACTTCCACAGCTTGCGGGCTTTGTACGTGTAGACGGCGGCGCAAGCGCAGCGGGGGCAGACGGGTTCGCCTTTGGTGGCGGACCAGCGGACCAGCCGGAACGTGTCGAATGCTTCCTCGTCCGAAAGCCGGGCAACCCGAGCGAGGCTCAGGCTCCTTGCGGCTTTGGAGAGAAGGAAGTGCTGTGACACCGGCGGGACATCCTTTTTGGATGCCCACAGCTATAATAGCTGCCATGTGTAATGGCAACTGAAAAGTTTGCTCTTGCCCCAAAAAGATGGACGCGCTACGCCTGCGGCATGAGCCCGGAACAGTGTCGTGCGGCCCGTGCGTGGCTGGATTGGAAACAGGACCGCCTTGCGGCCGAGGCCGGCGTCGGCTTGTCGACCGTGAAAGGGTTTGAGGCTGCGAAGTCGAAGCCGATCGGGGCCACTCTAGCGGCAATGAGAGTTGCGCTGGAACGGGCCGGCGTGGCCTTCGTTGATGGCGAGACATGGGGGATCACGGGGCCAAAGCCCGGCGCTGGACCCGCCACGGGCTGAGATGGTAAGGGTGGAGGCAACGGGAGTTGCACCCGTAGGGAGTGGCTTGGACGGTCCCGCCCTGCGCTTGCTGCCCCCGCTCGTCGGACGGCCTGAGCGCGTCAACGCTCAGGCCGTCTTGCGTTCATGGCGGTAGGCTAGGCGGGCTCTTTCTGGATCGCCGTGTAGGTGAACGGGAAATGCGGCGCTTCCGGCGTCGTCATCGCCGGCACCATCGGCAGGCCGAGATAGGCCCATAGTTGCCTCGCGGAATGCGTCCCATAGCTTTGCCGTGCTTCCGACACGAGCTGTCGCCGCGTGCGGATGCTCTCTTTTCGCGCGTCCTCCGTCGCGATGACGTGAGGCACGTCTGCTGCTGACGCCGCAGCACTCCGGCCATAGAAGTGCTTGAACAGGACGCCGTAGCACTCGCGCTTGTAGGCCAGCACGCGCTGGCGGGTTTCCTCGTCCCTCACTCGGCTTTCATCGATCCCGAAGAGCCAACCGTTCACAAGGTCGAGACGGATACAGGTTGTTTCCTGTGCCCCACCGACCGAAGGCATGGCCGTGGTGACCATACCTTCGCGCAGGATCGGGTCATCGCTGATGCGGCGGTGTTGGGCTTTCCAGTCAAGCCCGAGCGTTTGCACGATTGGTTTGACCGCGACGAACACCCCATCGTCACGTTGGACGGCGAACAGGGTGTCGTTTCGGAAATCGACGGTGATGATTTTCGACATGATGGTCTTTCCGGCCCAGCCGACCAAGCCGACTAAGCGCTATCGGGGCTACAATGATGCAGCCACTGGACCGGAAAGGTTCGGTGGACTGCGCTTACCCCACGAGGTCGCTGGGGTTGTTCAAACCGCGCGGGTGGAAGCAACCGCGTGTATGAGGATCATAAGCGCCGGCGCCGATGTCGTGTCGACTCCGCGTTTTGGAGGGGTTAACAACTTCGCAGAGGAATAAGCGTGGATTCGCCTCTCGCTTTGCACCGGAAAAAGGAAATACCCACGCTTCAGGCCCCAGAGGGTCGCGCGCTCACTTCGAACGACACCTGGGGTCAGACCGCTTCGGCCCTTTTACCAATGTCGCGGAATTCGCTTCTGGCCGAACAGACGCCTCACCCCGCCATCGCCCCGGCTCCACGATCGTCGGATCATCGTCGCCTTCGCCTGTCCGATTCACACGCTCGCCCCGGTTAATATCGCCGCGTCTCTTTCCGTACTGAAACCGGGTTTTGGCCCCCTCGGTTGTCAACGATGGAAGGGGAGGGATCGCGATGCCCCGGTATTATTTCGACACCCATGACGGCGAGCGTCATTTCCATGACGACGAAGGGAGCGAACTTCCGGACGTTCAGGCGGCACGGGATGAGGCGATAGCCGTGCTGCCCGAGATTGCCTGGGGAGAGTTGCCGGATGGCGACCGGCGCGAGATGGTGTTGACGGTGAGAAACGAGGCCGGACAGGTCTTTTTCAAAACCACGCTTTTGCTCACCGCTGAATGGATCGGGACCGACGGCGCTGCCCGGCTAACCCACTGATTTCGCGGCTTGGTGAGCTTGCTACCTAATACCGGATAGTCGAGCGCCTCGAGGTTGCGCACGAGTTGGGACAGCACCCGCGACTCGCGAAACAGCGGCACGATGATCGTGTAGATGGGCAGATCGCGGTCCGGCCGGCGCTGCTTCGGGGCGTCCCGGCTGGACCACGGGCTCGCCGCCGTCACGATCAGGCGGTGTGCCAGCGCGGCCGCGAACAGCAGTGCGAGCACCAGGGAGACGGCCGGGCCGGTGGCGGCCGGCTCCCCAACGAAGGCGATCAGCGTGGCGGCCGCAGCCACGAGCCCGATGAGCCGCTGGCGCCGCGTCGCGCCACCGCGCGCAGAAAGCTCCGCGTTCCAGTCTGCCAGCCCCGATGCTGCGCGTGCGGTGAATCCGGCCCGGTCGTGGCGCCGGAGAAGCGCGTCCAAGCGGCGCGGCGTCGATATGGTGAAGTCGTAGCGCCCGATGTCGCCATCGCGATGCTCCGTGAGAAGCCGCCGCAACGCCTCCCCGCGCGGTGCCACGACGAGGTGCAGGCGACGCCGGTTAGGTGCCAGCCGCGCTACACCGGCAGCCGAGGCCACACCGCAGTCGGCGCGGTCGAGCAGCAGGGGAAGCGGCTCCTCGAGATACGGCACCCCGAGATGCCGCGCGAGCAGGCGGTAGTAGGTATCGTCCGAAACGCCCGAGGCGAGCAGAGCCGCCTCGCCCGAGACTCCGGCGGCTTCCGCCGACGCCGCCACCGGTCCGAGCCGAGCCGCTCCCACGCCCTCCTGGACCAGGAAGTCCAGTTCGGGCGGCAGATCCCCGCCAGGCGTCGGTGAGGCCTCGCCGAACAGCCGCCTCAGGCTTTGCGGAACCGAATCAGAGAAGGACCGGACCGGCCGCCGTGCCGCTACGGCGACCCGGGACGGGGCGGCAGGCTCGACCGCGTCTTCGATCAGCATGGGCGGCTCGCGGGGACGTCTTTACCCGACGTTAACCGATTCTATGTGCGATGGAAGCGGGATCAATCGAAACCTCGCGCCCCGCGGCCGTGGCGAGTGGCCCTTCGCATCGCCTTCGTGCGGCCGCGCCACCGCCAGTGCCGTCCGCTTCAGCAGCGCCCCTATTCGCTCGCCACGAGCCCGGCCGCCGGATTGCGCGGGAATCCGCGCAGCCGTGCCAGCACGGCCGCCAGCGGATCGCCGCCGAGGGCCGCCGTGACGAAGTCGCCGTGCGCCACGCCATCCCCTGCATCCACGAAGACCACCCCGCCGGGCGGCACCGCCTGGTTGATGCTGTCGTCGGTGATCCGGATGCCCCGCGCCTGAAGCCGGCGCCGCAGCGCCTCGTTGCCATCGCGTGACGACTTGCCATAGAGGCTCACGAAGAAGCCCTGCCCGCGGCCCTCGACGAAGCGCGCGAAGGTGTCCTCCTCGCCGTAGAGCGCGTCGAGCAGCACCACGCCGCGGATCCGTCGCCCGGCGCCGCCATAGCGCAGCGCGGCGGCGGCCGGCAGGTAGCCGCCGCTATAGCCCACCAGGATCACGGGGGCGTTGTCGAACACGATTTTAGCGTCGGGGGTGCCGTAGAGGTCGGCCAAGTGCCGGCTCGACTCCCCGAGGAATTGCGCGAAGACGCCGGGTTCCCAGAACCGCCCGGCGCTCGAATCCTTGGCGTCGAAGGCGAACTGCGGCGCCACCAGCACGGCGTTGATGCCGGACTCGGCGAGTTGCCGCACGACGCCCTGGCGGTCTCGCACGTCCCGTTCGAGCTGCGCCTCGTTGCCGTGCAGGAACACGACCATGGCGGATGGCCGCCGGGGATCGAAACCCTTCGGGATCGACAGCAGCACGCGGCGGTCGTTGTAGGCCTGATCCTCCCAGAGCACGCCGTTGCGCAGCGACGAATGACCGAGACGGCCGCTGTCGTTCACGTCCATGAAAGGCTTGTCGCGCCCCGGCACCGTACCGCGGAACGGGAACGGCGTCGTGTCGAAGCTGACGAGCGCGGTGGCGGCGCCCGTCGTCGGAAACAGCGAGGCCGTGCGCCGCGCCATGCCGGCGCTCAACGTGGGCGGCGTCGGCGTGCAGGCCCCGGCCAGGATCGGGAGCACGGCGGCGGCCAGCCAGCAGGTCCATCGGCGGGAGCGTGTGCGCAAAAGGTCCTACCCCGGTGGATCACGGGCCGGGATGTTAACCGCGATTTGCCGCCCGTGACCATCGCTCCGGATGGTGACTAGACCTTTAACGGCAGTGCGGCGTTCCTGCCCGCTATGGAGCGGCTTCGGCCGAGGATCGGCAGCACCACGGCGAAGAAAGCCGGTATGGCGATCAGGTAGGCGATTCCGCCGACCGCCAGCACGCTCGACAAGCCGAAGGCGGTGGCGACCAGCGGCACGGCCGCGGCCCCGATCACCGAGAAGCAGCCGTTGATGCCCCACGCCCAGAGGAACATGTGCTCCTTGCCGAGCCGGGCCAGCCAGGTCATGGCGGTCGGCATCGGGAAGCCCATCAGGAAGGCGGGCGGCGCCACGGTGAGGAAGCAGATCAGCAGCCGCCACGCGTAGGGCAGCGTGCCGATCTCGACCAGCGCCCGGTCGAGGAACAGGCCGTAGCCAATCAGGATCGCACCGATGGCGAACAGGATGACCGGGAGCACCTGCCGGGCCCGGTCGAGCGTGCGCTCGGCCGCGAGGCTGCCGAGCCCGGAGAAGACCAGCATGGAGGTGATGAGGATGGACGCCGAGATGGTGGCATTGTTGAGCGCCAGCGTATAGTCGGCGATCAGCCCCACCTCGACCATGATGTAGCCGAGCCCGAGGCAGGCGAAATACAGGATGGTCCGCCCCTTGCCGGGCGCGCGGCTGAAGATGGTGCGCCAGCCGAACACGACCGGGATCGCCACCAGCGACACGGCCGCCACCGTGGCGATGCCGAGCGTCGCCCAGAGCAGGAGGTAGCCCCACTCGTCCTGCACGATCTCGAGCCGGTCGAGCAGGTTCGGCAGGTCGCGCGGTTTCACGTAGGCGGCGAAATAGGGCCGGTCGTTGGTGAGGGGTCGTGCGTCGAAGACGTAGCGCCGTTCCACCTCGTCCCAGCCGCCGTAGACCAGCGCATGCCAGGCGAGCCGGCCCATCAGGGTCGGCGCCAGGACTTTCGGGGCCGGGCCGTTGCCACCGCCGTCATCGGCGGTGTCCTCGGTGTCGGCCGATGATGCAGCCCCGGCCGGCGACCCGCCGCCGGCGGTCGCTTCGGTGCCGGCCGTCGGCGCCGAGTTCGCGACCGGCGCCTTGCCGGCCGGGGGCGTCGGCGCGTCCGAGAAGATGGCGTTACGGTAGTCGGTCAGCACGCGGTCGGTCTGTGACCCGTCGTAGGGGATGCCAGGGTAGTAGATGTCGTCGAACGACATGGCATGGGTATGGTCGCGCAGCTTGGCGACCTCATCGGGCGTGAACCCGCCGCGCTTGTAGAGGACCGTCGCGGTCGACAGATAGGTCGAGACCGCGAAGAAGTCGTTTTCCACCGCCTCGGGTCTGTCGCGCCGGGCGGCGTCGGGGTCCACGGCGCGCGCGGCTTCGACGAGCGTGCTGTAGAGCTTCAGCACCGATTTCGGCGGCTCCTCCTTGTTCCACAGCGTCACCGACAGGATCCCGCCGGGCTTCAGCGCCCGCATGTAGGTTTCCATGGCCTGGCGCGTATAGGCGTATTTCTCGACGATGGCGAAGCCGCCCGGCGCCGACAGGCCGGCCGAATCGGCTAAGCTGAGGTCGACGACATCGTAGGACTGCGGGTGACCGGCCAGGAACAGGCGGCCGTCGTAATCGACCACATGGACCCGCGGGTCGTTCAGCACGTCGCCGGTGAAGTCGCGCAGCGTTTTGTCGCTGCGGAAGGCCGACAGGATCGCGGGGTTCGATTCCGCCACCGTGACGCTCTTCGAGCCGTCCCGCAGCGCTACCGCGGTCGAGATGCCGCCGCCGAACTGGATTACGAAAGTGTCGGGCTGCTTGGCCACCAGATAGGGGTAGACCATCGGCAGAAAGCGGAAATAGGCGGTTTCCTCCGGTCCGAGATTGCGGATGATGCCGCTCGGGCCTTCCCCGTCGACGTAGAGGCCGAGGTAGGCATTGGGCGGCATGGTAGGCAGGTTGAAGGCGGCGTTGTCGCTGAGCCCGGGCGCGAAATGAAGGTAGGACGAGCCGTAGACCGCGATGTCGCCGAAAGGCGAATAGTTGCGGTAGACAAGGTGGCTGTCCGGGAATTTCCGGGCGTAGCTGATGCCCTTGTAGTCCGAGACCGCCAGCGTGTTGAGGCCGAGGGCCGGCGGGACGATGAAATGAGCCGCGACCGCGACCGCCCCGACGCCGACCAGAATGGCGGTGTCGCGCAGCGCCCTGCCCCGACCCGTGGCCACGAACCAGCACACGCCCCCCGCCAGCGTCAGGACGACCGGCGTGACCACGAGGTTTTCGGGCGGTAGGATGAACAGCGTGGCGAGAAACGCAAGGCCACCCAGGCCCGCGCCCACGAGATCGGCGAAATAGACCCGGGCGAAGAAGCGGTCGGCCTTGAGGAACACCGTGCCGAGGAACAGCGCGCCGGCCAGGAAGGGGACGAGATAGAGTGCGAAATTGGCGGCGAGCCGCCACTTCTGCATCGGGTCCGACAGCAGGAAGATGGCGTTGAAGGGCACCTGCTGGGCCACGAGGTTTGCAACGACGAGCAGCGGCGCGAAAAGCATCAAGGCCGTGCCGGCCACGGCGCGCCAGCGACGGGCGAAGAAGCCCTTGCCGATGCACATCACGGCGCTGACGAGCCCGAACGCCAGCATGGCAAGGCTGACCACGAGCGAACCGAAATGCGCCCATGACCCCACCGAGAAGATCCGCATGATGCAGATCTGCAACGCGATCACGGCGCCGGCCACGAGGCCGACCCCGAGATAGAGCGGCAGGCTCGGCAGAAGCGGCGGCGCCGATGCTTCGTCTCTCATGCGCCCGACCCGGTTGCGGCGCTGGCGCGTCCCGCCCGCACCGTCACTTGTTGTGGTTGCCCTGGATGGCGTCGCCCTCGAGCTTGGTGAAGGGCACGAAAGGCACGACCTTGTTGAAGATGTCGGAGCGCGCCACGCTGATGGTGCCGTCGGCTGCCTGGATCTTCTCCACCTTCAACACGCGCTGGGCGCCGGGCGGCCCGACCGGGATCACCATGATGCCGCCGGGCTTCAACTGCTGGAGCAGCGGCGGCGGGATATGGTCGATGCCGCAGGTCACGATGATCTTGTCGAAGGGGGCGTTCTCGGCCCAGCCGTAGTAGCCATCGGCATTCTTCGACGCGATGGCCTTGAACTCGGTGTAGCCCTTGGCGATCAGCGCGTCATAGGTGCCGCGCGTACGCTCGGCCAGGGGCTTGATGATCTCGATCGACGAGACGTTGTCGGTGAGGTGGCTGAGATAGGCCGACTGGTAGCCCGATCCGGTGCCGATCTCGAGCACCTTCTCGCCGGGCTTGACGTTGATCGCACTCGTCATGCGGGCGACCGCGTGAGGTCCCGAGATGGTGACGCCGTAGCCGATATCGAGGAAGGCGCTGTCGTAGGCGCGCGCCAGGTTCGGCGTGCGCACGAAATCCTCGCGAGGCGTCAGCAGGAAGGCGCGGCCGTCCTTGGCGTCCCAGATGTCCTTGTTACGCAGCAGGGCCTCGTAGCGGTCCCAATGCTCGCCCAGGAACTTCGGATCCTCGCCGCGGTTCGCCACCATCCACTTGACGTATTCGTCGCGCCCGTCGGTCGGCGGCGTCAGGGCGGCGTCATAGGCCTTGGGCACGTCCGCGAAGGCCCGGGCGCCGCCGAGCAGCATCGCGGTGGCGATCGTGCACCCCGCCCCGATCATAAATGTGCGACGATCCACAATCGCCTCCGTTGAACAAGCGCCGGATTTGCGGCGCGCACGCTAGGGGTCATGCACCGGTTTAGCAAGCGCGCGTGAACCGGACTGGAACGAGGAGCAACTGTGAAGGTTTCCGGGCTCGGCGTCCCGTTCCCGAAACTCCTCATTCGAGATGGCAGGCACGGCAGTCGCGTCCCTTAGAACGCGCGTTCGCTCCTGGACTTGCACAAAGGTAGCAGATGTAGCAACTTCACTACGATGTCCTTGCCGGAGCCGCGTCATGAAGATCACGACCCTGTCCAGCCGCGAGTTCAATCAGGATACCAGCCGGGCCAAGAGGGCGGCGTTGAGTGGTCCGGTTTTCATCACCGATCGCGGCACCCCGGCCCATGTCTTGCTCAACATCGAGGAGTACCGGAGGCTGACGGAGCGCCAGGGCAGCATCGTCGACAGCCTCGGCTTGCCCCAAGGCATCGAAGACACCGAGCTTGAGATCCTGCCATTTCGCGACCTCGCGCAAGGGGCGGAGTTCTCTTGAAGTTTCTGCTGGACACGAACGTCATATCGGAACTGCGGAAAGCCAAGGCGGCCAAAGCCGATCCCAAGGTCACGGCGTGGGTCCAATCCGTCCCGTCCGGGGCGCTCTTCCTGTCCGCGATCGTGATCCAGGAGTTGGAAGTCGGTGTGTTGCTCGCCGAGCGTCGGGACCCGGCCAAAGGCGCGATCTTGCGTGCTTGGCTGGAACTTCATGTGCTGCCGGCCTTCTCCGATCGCATTGTGCCGGTCGACACCGTGGTGGCCCGTCGCAGCGCGGCTCTCCATGTTCCCGATCCTCGGCCGATCCGGGATGGATTGATCGCTGCGACAGCAATCGTGCACGGCATGACGATCGTGACGCGGAATGCGACCGATTTCAAAGCGACGGGTGCGGCCGTGCTGAATCCCTGGACGGTGTGATGGCTTGAGGGCACCCGACGGTTCTGGCGGCCCATGCACCGTGATCGGTCCGGAACGCCGGTATTCCGACGAGTAGCGGCGCTATGCGGATGTCGCGGATGCCGGTGGGAGGTCCGGACGCGTCGCCAGCCACGCGTCTTCGCGCCCGTAGTCGAACGGGTCATAGGGGTATTTGGCCAGCACCGGAAACAGCGATCGCCAGTTTCCCGAAGCGTCCACCCCGGTCAGCCAGTCGCAAGTGGATGCCACCGCCCCGGCGTAGTCGGTCAGCGGGCGGTAGCCCAGGCTTTTCAGGGCCGTCGTGTCGAGCACGAACGGGTGCTGGACCGACCAGGGCGTCCGGCCGACCGTCGGCGGATAGCCGTCCATGTCGTCCACCTCGACGATGGCGCCCCCGTATCCGAGGTGGCGGGCCACCAGGGCGGCAATCTCGGCGACGCTCAAAGCCGTGGGGTCGGCGACGTTGAGGATGCGCCGTCCCGACAAGTCCGCCACGGCCCGCACGGCCGCGGCGATGTTGGGAGCCGCGGTGGTGTGGAAACGGCTGCGGCCGCGATAGGCCAGTGGGATGACCGGGCGGCGGTCGAGGACGCGCTTCACGAGCCACCACTCCCGGGGATGGGTCGAGCCGGGGCCGTGGATGGCGGCGGGCCGCAGAATAGTGACAGGGATCGAGGCCCGAGCGAGCAGTGCTCGTTCGAGCGCGACCTTGCGGGTCGAGTAGGTGGCCGGGCCCGGCTCGACCGTCGGCTGATTCTCCCCGATCGGCTCGGGCAGCACCGGGAAGCCGGTCGTCGCCGCTTCGTCGAGCGTTCGGCCGGCACCATCCCGGTAGACACTGGATGACGAGATGACCACGAGCGCCCGGACGTCCGACTGAATCTCGAGCAATTGGGCCGCGTGGTCCGGTCCATAGGCAACGGCGTCGACCAAAAGGTCGGCACCCCCGGCGAGAGCGCGCCCGAGGGCGCCGGGCTGGTCCCGATCGAGCGTGACGACGACGCCGCGCGCCACGAGTTCGGCCGGCGCCGGGCGACGGCCGCGATGCGCGAGCGCCACCGTCCAGCCGTGGTCGAGCAGATGATCGGCCGTAGCGCGGCCGATCTGGCCAGTCCCGCCCAGGATGAACGCGTGCGGCATTACCGGTTCCGTCGAGGCACGTCGGAGAACCGCCATGGTCGCATATCATGTGAGAGCGTCGCAATCGGGTCGGAGCATCCACCCCATGGCCGATACGCCAGCTGCCAACCTGGCCATGCACAATGCTTGGCGGATGACGCACTTCGCCTCCCTCTTACCCGTACACGTCAGGAGGAACCCGTGCGGATCACGTCGAAGGGACAGGTGACGATACCGGTCGACATCCGCGAGAAAGCGGGATTGATGCCGAACACGGACGTCGATTTCGAGTTCGATGGACGCGTCGTGCGGCTCGTTCCGTCCAAAGGGCCCGTACGGATGAGCCGAGGCGCGCGCGCGGTCGCGCGGCTGCGGGGGACCGGCGATGTCGCCATGAGCACGGACGAGATCATGGCGCTCACGCGCGGCGATTGAGTGAGCGCCGTCCTGGTCGACAGCAACGTCCTCCTCGATCGGATGACGGAGGACGAACGCTGGTTCTCCTGGTCGGAGCGCGCGATCGAACATGCCGCGCGCGCCGAGGACCTCGACGCCGTCCTGCCCAGGGACATCTTCGAGCGCGAGGCGATCCCCTATGAAGCGGCCTTCCTGGCGGGCAAGTGCTTCGCGATCTATCGTCGGCGCGGGGGAGCGAAGTCTTCACCTCTCCCGGACTTCTTCATCGGAGCCCACGCCGCGGTCGCCGGCTATCGCCTGCTGACGCGGGATGCTGCGCGATACCGAACGTTTTTCCGAGACTGGCTCTGGTCGCACCCGAGTGAGGTTCCATCGATCGGCGCTGGCTTTTCAGGCCCGCACGACCGAGTCGCCCGGCCGTGGTGAGGAGAGAGCAGACGCAAAGGTCCGTGCAGGCCCGCATTCAGGCCGCCGCCACGCCTCGGCATGCCGCCACCGTAGCTTCCGTCGCGACAGCAGGACGGCTACTGAATTCGCGTGCCGGAGAGCCGTGCGGACCACCTTGGCGCACCTGACAGTGCCGCCGAGATCGTTCCGATCGGCCCTGGTCCCTAGTCGACGAACTCATCGCCGAGCGGAAGAGTGCTGCCGGACGTGAGTGAGCACTATGTTCTCGACGCGTCTGCACTATTGTGCCTGACCGACGGAGAGGCGGGCCATGGCCGAGTCTCCGAGGTCCTTTCAGCGTCAGTGATGTCGGCCGTCAACCTCTCGGAGGCGGTAGCGCAGCTGATGGAGCTCGACACCGACATCGAAACCACCGTCGAGCTGCTCGACCCCTGCGCTTACGCTGACAGAACTCTAAGACTCGGGGCTGGCCGGCGTCATGGGAAGGCGGAGAGCCCTGTCGGGGTCGCCGTACCTCGTCTGATCGATCACGCGAACCGCTTCGCGCCAGCCACGCACAACACCACCACGCCCGTCACCGCGATCATGGTCCAGGCGATCGTTTCGTGCAACAGGAGCCCAGCAAGCAGCAGTCCGAAGAAGGGCTGGAGCAACTGCAGTTGTCCGACCCCGGCGATGCCGCCGAGAGCGAGCCCACGATACCAGAACACGAAGCCGACCAGCATGCTGAAGACCGAGACATAGGCGAGCCCGCCCCAGACCGGCAGTTCGATCCCGCTCCAGGTTTCCGGCAAGGATGCGAATCCGATGGTGCCATGACAGGCAGTGCCAGAACCAGTGCCCAGGAGATCACCTGCCAGCCGCCGAGCCGCCGCGACAGCATCGCGCCTTCGGCATAGCCCAAGCCACAGAGCACGATCGACGCCATCATCAGGAGGTCGCCCGTCATCGAGGCGCTGCCGCTCTGCGACCACGCGAAGCCCGCGACCGAAAGGCCGCCGAGGATCGAGAACAGCCAAAAGGCCAGCTTCGGCCTTTCCCCGGCTCGCAGGACGCCGAAGATCGCTGTCGCGAGCGGCAGAAGACCGATGAAGACGATCGAATGCGCCGAGGTGATGTGCTGAAGCGCCAACCCGGTCAGTAAAGGGAACCCAATCACGACACCAATCGCCACGATGGCGAGAGAGCCAAGGTCATTCAAGGCAGGACGTTTCTGCTTGAGCACAAGAAGCAGCGTCGCCCCGAGCGACGCGGCGATCACTGCGCGTGCCGACGTCAGGAACAACGGGTTGAAGCCACCGACCGCGATCCGTGTTGCGGGCAGCGAACCGCTGAAAATGATCACCCCGATGAGGCCGCTGCCCCATCCGTCCGTCGTCCGCCGCATCGTCCCCACCTTTAACTACGCCCGTGATAGCGCGGGCGGGCTGGTCGGGACAGCGACGATCCCATACAATTCTGACGAACTGTATGGATCTCGGACCCCACACACTTGGCGGCACCCGGAAGATGCGCAACGACGCGACGACCCGCACCGGCGAGGTGATGGACGCGATCCGCCGCAGGATGGCAACGCGCGCGCTGACGGCCGGCGAGAGACTGCCCTCGATCCGGGGATTTGCCAACACCATGGGCGTGTCGCCGTCGACCGTCGTCGAGGCCTACGGCAGGCTCGCGGCCGAAGGCATGATTCGCTCGCGTCCGGGCTCTGGCTTCTATGTGTCGGGCATCATGCCGCCACTTGCGGTTGCCGAGGTCGAAGCACGATCCGATCGAGCGATCGATCCGTTCTGGGTGTCGCGCCAGTCGCTCGATGCCAGTGCGGAGACACTCAAGCCCGGATGTGGCTGGCTCCCGTCCGACTGGATGCCGAACGCTGCCATTCGACGGTCGATCCGTAGTCTTGCCAGAGCCGACGACGCGGTTCTGGCAGATTACGGCAACACGCGTGGGTCGCTGACCTTGCGCCGACTCCTTGTCCGCCAGTTCGCAGGGGAAGGGATCGATGCCGGTGCAGACCAGATCCTCCTCACCTCATCGGGAACGCAGGCTATCGATCTGATCTGCCGCTTTCTACTGCAGCCCGGTGACACAGTCCTTGTAGACGATCCCTGCTATTTCAATTTTCAGGCGTTGCTGCGCGTCCATAGAGCCAGGGTCGTCAGCGTACCCTATACGGCTAACGGGCCTCATCCCGCCTTGTTCGCTGAGGTGCTCGCGGCACATCGCCCGCGCCTCTACATTACGAATTCTGCCCTCCACAATCCCACCGGCGCGACGATCTCACCGCAGACCGCCTACCGTCTGCTGAACGCCGCAGCGGTCCACGACCTCACTATTGTCGAAGACGACATCTTCGCCGAGTTGGAGCCGGACCCCTCACCACGCTTCGCTGCCCTCGACGGGCTGTCCCGTGTGATCCGGATCGGTAGCTTCTCAAAGACCCTGTCCGCCTCCATCCGCTGCGGCTTTATCGCGACGCGTGCCGATTGGATCGAGGCTTTGGTCGACCTTCAGGTCGCGACGGGCTTCGGTGGACCGAGTCGCGTCGCGGCTGAACTGATCTTCGGTACCTTGGGTGATGGCAGCTATCGCAAGCACCTGGATGCGCTTCGCAGGCGACTGTCGAAGGCCCGTCGGGAAGCTGGGTCGAAGCTCTCGGCGCTTGGCATCCGGCCGTGGCTCATGCCACGTGGCGGCTTCTACTTGTGGTGCCGCCTGCCCGGCGGTCACGACGCGGCAGACGTCGCTCGCGCAGCGTTATCCGAGAATGTCGTGCTTGCTCCCGGCAATGTGTTCAGCCTCTCGCAATCCGCGACCGAATTTATGCGCTTCAATGTGGCGCAAATGATTGATCCGCGTGTCTTCACAGTGCTTGCGCAGGCTTTGTCTCGTTCCTGAGTTGGTGTGATCACTGCTCGCCGAGACAGCTTCGCACTCATAAGTCGGTTCAAAGAACTCGACCGAAGCTGCAGTGATCACGGCCAGATAAAAAACGTCAGCTTCTGAACACGGCGTAAATCCCCGTGAACAGCGGGGTTGGACCGTTAGCAGCCAAAACGACCTCGGACGAGCCTGGAAGGCGGTCGGTGACCGTATAGGCATCGGATCGAGCTGTTGAGGTGAAGTGGGGCTGGCCCCTGACGGAGCATAGCAGCTACCCGTCTATTCCAAACTTCTCCGCAACAGCAACACCCCCGGGATCGCTCCCGGGGGTGTTGCTTGGTCTTCAGTGCCGTTGGCAGAAAAAGCTGGACCTCAGAAATCCATGCCGCCCATGCCGCCGCCACCGCCCATCGGCATGGCGGGTTTGTCCTCGGCACTTCGGCCACCATGGCTTCCGTGGTGATCAGCAGACCGGCCACCGAAGCGGCGTCCTGCAGGGCCGTGCGGACCACCTTGGCGGGGTCCACGATGCCGGCCGAGATCATGTCGACATACTGCTCGGTCTGGGCGTTGAAGCCGTGAGTTTCCGAGCTGTTCTCGCTGATCTTGCCGACCACGATCGAGCCTTCGACACCCGCGTTCTCGACGATCTGGCGGATCGGCGACTCGAGCGCCTTCAGCACGATGTTGATGCCGGCCTGGACGTCGGCCACCGGGCTCTTCAGCTTGCTGAAGGCCGCCTTGGCGCGCAGCAGGGCGACGCCGCCGCCCGGCACGATGCCTTGTTCCACCGCGGCCGGCGCGGGGCTACGTCCCATCAGCCCCGTTGGAGGTGTTTTCCGCAAGGCACGGAGGCCGACCGGCTCAGGTCCGGTTCGCGCCCATGGCGGACAGGTCAGCCCGTTCACTGGTTGTCGAACGCGGACTTGCTAAGCGGAGCGATAGGGGCCGATGAGGGCGGTCAGCGGCCATTCGGCAGCCGTTGAGCATGTGACAGGAGCGCGCGTGCGCGTTCCCCATTCCGGAGGAGGCCCGCATGAGGATCGGACTGCTCATCATCGGCCTGCTCCTGGCTGCGGCCGCAACCCTGCATGTCGCTTACCCGGCAGTCGCTGCAGTTGGATGTCCGGCATGCTATGGGTTCACCGATCGCGGCGACGGCATCTTCATCGAGGGCGGCTTGCGTTCCATAGCTCCCGAGACCGCCAAGGCCACGATCGAGGCCGCACGCTCACAGGTGCGTGCCTTCTACGGGAGCCTTGAGTCCCATCCCCGCGTCCTCGTGTGTGAGACCGACATTTGCTACCGTCCGCTCGGTGGTCGCTCGCGGGGCATTGCTCTACTCGACCAAGCCCTGATCCTCTCACCTCAGGGCACTGACAGCGTGATCGCGGCCCATGAACTCGCTCATGTCGAGTTCCATCGGCGCATCGGCCTGGCGGCGATGTTGTCGCGCTCCGTACCGCAGTGGTTTGACGAGGGACTTGCCGTCGTCGTATCGAACGATTCGCGCTATCTCGCGCCCGGCCCGGACCGATGCCGGTCGGAACCCGAGGGCGATCTTCCGGCCTCCCGGACCGCCTGGATCGAAACCGCCCAGAGCGCCGATCTTTACGCCAAGGCAGCCTGCAAGGTGAGCCGTTGGCTTGATGTGCATGGCGGAGCAGATGGCGTTCGACACCTCGCCGCCAAGCTAGCGCGCGGAGTGAGCTTCAAGGAGCTTGCCAGGTGACTGCGGGGCAGGACAATCGTCCACCCTCTCAAGCCTGAAAGGACCATCCTCCGGCCTGCTCCCGCCGGCAGCCTTCAACGGAAGAGCTTCCGCTTCGCGTCGAAACCGATCGGGATAGAAGCGTCCGCTCTCCCGCACCGCCGAGCCGAGTAGGGCCGGCTGGGGCGAAGTGGCCGCCTCGGTCGGATCCGGTCGGCACCCGCCCCCCAAACGACAACACCCCCGGATCGCTCCGGGGGTGTTCGCATTCATCTCACGCGGACTAGGTGTCTGGACTTCCTCAGAAATCCATGCCGCCCATGCCGCCGCCGCCCCCACCGCCCATCGGCATGGCGGGCTTGTCCTTCGGCAGTTCGGCCACCATGGCTTCCGTGGTGATCAGCAGGCCGGCCACCGAAGCGGCGTCCTGCAGGGCCGTGCGGACCACCTTGGCGGGGTCCACGATGCCGGCCGAGATCATGTCGACATACTGCTCGGTCTGGGCGTTGAAGCCGTAGGTTTCCGAGCTGTTCTCACTGATCTTGCCGACCACGATCGAGCCTTCGACGCCGGCGTTCTCGACGATCTGGCGGATCGGGGCTTCGAGGGCCTTGGCCACGAGGTTGATGCCCGACTGCACGTCCGACACGTCGCTCTTCAGCGCCAGTACGGCCTTCTTGGCGCGGAGCAGCGCGACGCCGCCGCCCGCCACGATGCCTTCTTCCACGGCCGCGCGGGTCGCGTTCAGAGCGTCGTCGACGCGGTCCTTCTTCTCCTTCACCTCGACCTCGGTCGAGCCGCCGACGCGGATCACCGCGACGCCACCGGCGAGCTTGGCCAGACGCTCCTGGAGCTTCTCGCGGTCGTAATCCGAGGTGGTCTCCTCGATCTGCGACTTGATCTGAGCGATGCGGGCGTCGATGTCGGCCTTCTTGCCCGAACCGTCGATGATCGTGGTGTTCTCCTTGTCGATGCGGACGCGCTTGGCGCGGCCCAGCATCTGGATCGTCACGGATTCGAGCTTGATGCCGAGCTCTTCCGAGATCAGCTGGCCGGAGGTCAGGATCGCGATATCCTCGAGCATGGCCTTGCGGCGGTCGCCGAAGCCCGGCGCCTTGACGGCCGCGACCTTGAGGCCGCCGCGGAGCTTGTTGACCACGAGGGTCGCCAGAGCTTCGCCTTCCACGTCCTCGGCCACGATCACCAGCGGCTTGCCGGTCTGCACCACGGCCTCGAGCACCGGCAGCATGGCCTGGAGCGACGACAGCTTCTTCTCGTGGATCAGGATGTAGGGATCGTCGAGTTCGGCGATCATCTTCTCGGCGTTGGTGATGAAGTAGGGCGAAAGATAGCCGCGGTCGAACTGCATGCCTTCGACGACGTCGAGTTCGGTCTCGGAGGTCTTGGCCTCCTCAACCGTGATGACGCCCTCGTTGCCGACCTTCTGCATCGCCTGGGCGATCATGTCGCCGATCGACTTGTCGCCGTTGGACGAGATGGTGCCGACCTGGGCGACCTCGTCCGAGGAGGCGATCTTCTTGG
>JAABUU010000353.1_pt1 | contig 110189 bp, 105 predicted proteins | sample 5559301 | NCBI WGS metagenome assembly JAABUU01 (sample SAMN10711884, study PRJNA513360) | rock metagenome | isolation source: Antarctica rocks | place: Antarctica: Victoria Land, Richard Nunatak white | reverse complement strand
ACCTTGCTATCCAACGTGCATCGCGCGCTGAACGCGAGGCCCCTTGCATTGACAAAAGCTGCGTGATATAAGACTCACAACGCTACCCTGCTTCGCAGTGCTCCCCCGGAAATCGGCACGACCTCTCTTTATTGTATAGCGCTCCGTTGAAAAGGAGTGGAGGCCGCTACGAAGCGTGCAATGGTCCGGCGTGAGCCTCAGTCAGATGCGCCGATGTAACAAAAATGTAACGGAGGCGGCGGAAACGGTCGGGAACAGCCGGTATGGCTTGGGCTCTCGAAACAGAAAAACCCTTACAGGACGGGGCTTCAAGGTAGCCGACGGTATATGCCGGGACCGCCAAGGGAGTATTCGAATCCCGTTGGGGCTACCACGGAAATCCACGTTGCCGCGGCTGCAAGCGCCGGTCCAGGCATCGCGCGTGCGGCGCTCGACTCGCTAATGCCGCAGCGCCAAGATACCGATGACAGCCTCCAACGCGATCAGTGCGATAATCACGTACTCCAGAAATTCGCTGCGTACACGTTGTGCCTGATCTTGGAATACCCGGTACATTTTGCTTACGCTTCGAAGCTTGGCGTCGATCTGACGCTGCCAGTCAGCTAGTCCCAACCGTCCGGCGGCGCCGCGGTATAAACGCGCGTAGTACGCATCGCCGATGATCTTGAGCGCGTTGGACGTTCGGTCCGTAAGCTCGAGCACGTCCACCAAAAGATACCGCAAATGCGCTGCGGACTGCGCGGATCGCCGCCGCAGGAAGCGGCGCTCCGAGCGCCCCGGTTCGAGCGCGTAAATCGCGTCGAGCTCCGCGTCCAGGCGCGCGTCGTATGTTCGAAATTCGGCTAGCTGCGTGTTGGCGAACTCAAGGATGTCCTCGACGGCTTCAGCGCCTTCGTTGCGCTCGTACACGAATGCGGCGTCCCATTGCACGACAACCAGATCGTCCTCGAAATACGAGAAGCTGACGCGCAGGGCTTCCTGCACTTCGGCTTGCGTAAGACGCGGCTCTTCGCTCAAGATCAAACTCGCGAGCTCGGAGGCGTACTCGCCGACCAGGTGACGTGAGGCAACCGGTTCCTCGAACGCCTCCACTTCAAAGATGAAGTAATCCTCGACCAAAGGCTCATGCGGCTCATCCAAGGCGTGGTCAATCTCCGCGCAAACGTCCGCAAGCGCGGTACGCGCCCGGTTTTCGATGCGCGGGTCACGGCGCAGCCGGCGCGTCGCGGCCGCGAACTCTAGCCACGACCCTTGGAACGGAACGCTCAAGCGAATTGAGATCACGCCGTAGTCGAAGAGCTTGGCGCGAACCGTCGCCTTGGGTTCCTCGACATCGGGCAGCCGTACGATCAGCGGAGGCTTCGGATACTGAATGAAGTCGCTCGACGCTTCGCGGCGCAAGACGAGCGGCGCGCGGGTGACGCCGGCACCTCGCACCGTTCGCAGTGAAGCGAGGTCTATCGTGTCGGCCACGTCGTAGACAAAGAAAGCTCGAAAGGCCCCGCGCCGGATGCGAGGGAGGCGGCGGTCTTCGGCGGCATCAACGGACTCGACCATACGCAGGCTTTCGCGGACGACGATGCGGTTCCGCGCCGTCGTTCATCAGGGTAACGATGTACAATGGAGCGTGCTAGAGCAGACCCGACCCCGTGCGAGCGCTGTCGTCACCGGCGCGACATGCACGAAGTCTTCGCGGGCGTGCAGATGTGCCGCGCGTGCACGTACATCGCGATTCGGTGGCCATGCTCGTTGACGCGCCTGAAAGAGGAAGCGGTTCTCGAGTCGCTCGCCTTCGAACCTAGAAGCGACAAATCATAGCGCTCATTAGCTGACTATTTCCCGGGCGCGATTGCTTCCTTCGCGCAGCCGGCGAAGTTCGCGTTCGATCACGGCCCTACCGAAAGGCCGATAAGTCGATCGCAACGAGGACGCCGATCGCGGCGGTCACGATGCCTCCGACCCCGGCAGCCCATTGCGGCATGGCGCTGGTACGGCCTCGCCGCAGCGCGGCATCGGTGCTGATGTAGCGGAGTGCTCCGTACACGCCGATAGCGGCTCCCGCCAAGGCGGTCGCTATACCGAACGGCGTCGATGCGCGCGTATGCGGAAAGGCAAGGTGCGTGACGAGCGTCAGTTCGCGTGCGAAGAGCGCAAAGCGCGCGACGACGAAACCGAACGCGACGAACGCCAGCGACGTACGCAAGTATGCGAGCAGCGTGCGTTCGTTCGCAAGAACGTCGGTAGCGCGGATATCGGTGGAACTCACGATGAAGCGCCGTCGCGCATGCTGACCGCGGCAAGCATGACGGGTTCGAGCGCCCGCAGCGCCGTTGCATCGACAGCAACGGCGAGCGTGTCGTGGCGGCGCACCAAGCCTTGAGCAGCTTCGAGCGTTCCGGCAATGACGAAGACGTAGGACGTCCCCACGGGCGGCGACCATGTCGCATGGCACTCAACATTACACAGCATCACGTCCGCTGCAACGCTGTCACGAAGTGCGAACACGTTGAAAGCATGGGTCACGCCCTTGCGCGGCACGCAGACGACGGGACGTTCCCCCGGGAACGCGTAGAGCGCCCCCGGCCGGTCGAGCGCGACCGGCGTGCCGCCCTGGGGGCGCAGAACCACGCCGGCTCCGCCGGCAACGACGAAGGTGCGGTCGTAGCCCGGGAAGTCTGAAAACGGCGCGGTGCGTTCGATCGTCGCAAGGGACAGCCGCCAGCGCGGCGCGGGCCGCTCGTCGGCCGCGATGTCGTCGGTCATGCCGCGGCCGTTTTTCCAGGCCGTACGCCGATAGTTTTGGTGCTGAAGCAGCATGGAGCATTGCGCTACGCGCAATGCTCCCGTTCGGCCTTCAGAGCCCCGGACGTCGCTTTGTCGACGCGACCGATAGGCTGCTAATTGCCCGTCGCGGCCGCGCGGTCTTCAGAGGGGCGCATGCGATGTGTCAGATTGAAGGCGCTGTTGATGAGGCCTACGTGCGAGAACGCCTGGGGAAAATTGCCGACTTGCCGCCGTAACTGCGGATCGTACTCTTCGGCCAGTAGGCCGACGTCGTTGGCGAGGCCGAGCAGCCGCTCGAAAAGCCTACGCGCATCTGCATCGCGACCCGCTAGCACGTACGCGTCGACGAGCCAAAAGCTGCACGCGAGAAACGCACCCTCGCCGGGCGGCAGTGGATCGGGCCCTTGCCGGTCGGCCTGCGAGTAGCGCATCACGAACCCGTCGCGCAGCAGTTCGCGTTCGATCGCGCGTATCGTACCCGCGACGCGCGGATCCTCGGCCGGCAGAAATCCGACCGCGGGAATGAGTAACGTGCTCGCGTCGAGTGCTTTCGAACCATAGTATTGCGTGAACGTGTTACGCCCGGAATCGAAGGCTTTCGCGCAGACCTCCGCATGGATTTCGTCACGGACTTCGCGCCATCGCTCGGCTGCTCCGTCGAAGCCTTGCTGTTCAACCGCCGTGACACCTCGGTCGAGCGCGACCCAAGCCATTACCTTCGAATGGGTAAAGTGTTGCGGCTCGCCGCGCACTTCCCATAGTCCGCGATCGGGCTGCCGCCAGCGCCGTTCAACTTCGTTCACGATCGCGCGGGACAGCGCCCATTCGTCTTGGAGCGTTTCGATGCCGTAGCGGTGCGCAGCGGCAAGCAGGTCGACTACTTCGCCGTATACGTCGAGTTGAAATTGTCCGTGGGCGCCGTTCCCGACGCGCACGGGTTGCGATGCTTCGTAGCCGGCAAGCCACGGCAACTCGGTCTCGGGAATGCGACGACCGCCGCGCACGCTATAGACGATCTGTAAATCCGCGGGATCGCCAGCAACTGCGCGCAAAAGCCAATTTCGCCACTCCACGGCGCTCTCGGTATGCCCGGCGCCAAGCAGCGCATACAGCGTGAAGGTCGCGTCGCGTAACCAACAATAGCGGTAATCCCAGTTGCGCACGCCACCGATCTTCTCGGGTAGCGAGGTCGTCGGCGCGGCTACGATACCCCCCGTCGGACGGTAGGTCAGCGCGCGCAACGTGATGAGCGAGCGCACGACAACGTCACGGTGATCCCCGTTATACCGGCAGGCCCCGCTCCACGTTTGCCATGCCTGCTCGGTCGCCGCAAGCGGATCGCCCGGCGTGCGGGCTCTCGGCGTCGGCTCGTGTGAGGCGAAGTACGACAATTCGAAGTCGACGATCTCACCCGCGCGTACGTCGAAATCAGCCACGGTGCGCATGCCTTCCGCGTGCGGTTCCACATCGGACCCGAGCAGCAGCGCATCGGGACCGGCGACTGCGAGCAGACCGTTTTCGGTGCTGCGCACCCACGGAACGATTGACCCGTAATCGAAGCGCACGACGTACTCCATGCGCATTGCAACGGTACCGTCGACTCCCGTTACCCTGCGCACTACGCGCGGACCCCCTTCGAGCAGCATCGCGTCCGTCAGAACCACCGTGCCGCCGTGACAGACGAACGTCGTTTCCAAGACGAGCGAATCACCCCGGTAGCGGCGCGAAACCGAGTCCGCGACTTGAGCCGGCGCGATCGACCAACATCCGTTGTCGCGTTCGCCTACGAGTGCGGCGAAGCACGCCGGGCTATCGAACCGAGGCAAACATAACCAGTCGATAGAGCCGTCGCGGCCGACGAGTGCGGCGGTGTGTAAATCGCCGATGAGCGCGTAGTCTTCAATGCGGGGAGCCACGCCCTCCGTTACCCGCCAGGCCTGCGTACATCCCGCCGCGGAAAGTAGCGGGCGCTGGGGAAGGAAGTGTTATGGCTCGTCGTACGACCGTTACCACTCTCGCGCTGGCATGCGCTGCAACGCTTTTCGTGGGCACCGGCGCCGCTCGCGTGCGCGCTCAGGGCTCGGATCCGCAACCAAAGGTGGCGCGCGGTTTCGACGTGCGCGTGATTGCGCACATCGACGAGCCACGTGAAATGTTTGTCACGTCGACCGGCGAGTTGATGGTTGCCACCTTGACGGACGCAGTCTATGCAGTCGACGATGCGGAAGGGAGCGCCAAAACTCCCCGCGTCTTCGCGCGCGTCGATGACGCGCCGGCCGCCGGCATCGCTCGCGGCGGCGACTCCCTCTACATCGGCTCCGAGCACGGCGTCTGGCGGCTACCGTTTCACGACGGCGACCGGCGTCCCGAGGCTGCCCCGAAAAAGATCGCCGACGTGCGCACGGCGCGAGGACGCGGCCACGTCACGACCAGCCTCGCGTTCGCGAACGGCCGGCTGTATGCCAGCGTCGGCTCGTCGTGCAATGCGTGCGCGGAGAGCGATCCGACGCGCGCGACGGTTCTCGAGATGAAGCCCGACGGCAGCGACTTGCATCCCAAAGCGATCCATATTCGCAACGCCATCGCGCTCGGCACGAGCCCCGTCAGCAGCAGCGTGTGGGCCGGCGTAGCCGGACAGGACGAACTCGAGCACGGTCATCCGTACGAAGTCTTCGATCCCGTGAGCCTGCATTCGGGCACGGCCGATTACGGCTGGCCCGACTGCTACGAGGATCACCGCGCGGCGCACTCGGGGGCAGATTGTTCACGGATGACGGTCTCACGGGTCGTCTTTCCAGCGTACGAAACCCCGATCGGGGTCGCGATCTATCCCCGCAATGCAACCGCTCACACGTTTCCGGCTTCTTACCGGGGCGGCGCTTTCGTCGCGCTGCACGGCTCGTGGCACAAGCCGCTCGTCCCGCCACGCGTCGTCTTCGTTGCGCTGCGCGGCGACGATCCGGCAAAAGCGGTGAACTGGAGTGATCCGAACACCCAGTGGACGGAGTTCTTGAGCGGCTTTCAGAGCTCCGATGGCGCGCGCACGGGTCGTCCGACCGGCGTCGCGATCGGTCCGCAAGGCAGCCTTTTCGTTGGCGACGACATGGCCGGCGTCATCTACCGCATCACGCCCTCACGTTAGGCGACCCACACGGGACCCGTCGCCGTAGCGCAGCGAAGGCGAAACGGGTTCAACCTCGTTCGCGCTGTAGCGAAGCGGAAGCGCTCCGTCTTTAAAGTTTCACGTTTTAGACATACGCCGATCATAGCTCCGCGCCATGATCGGGGCCATGTGTTCTCTCGTTTCTCCCGCGAGCGCGCTCGTCGCGGGCGGCTCGGCCTCCGTGGCTCGGGATATCGCCGAAGCGCTGGCGCGCTTCGGCGAAGGTGCGCTCGCCTTCGCCCACGCGAGGGGCATCCGCATCGTACCGCTCTCGAAATGCCAGCGCTATCGCGATGCTTCGGTGGCACTGCGTCGCCTGGGCGCCGACGTCGATGCGTGGCCCGTGCCGCCAGCCGGCCTTTTCGTCGTTGAAGAAAAGACCATCTACCTTCGGTCGCCGACACCCATGACGGTCGCGCACGAGTTTGCGCACGGCCTCGATTGCGCGCTGGGCGAGGGCGTGTATCGTAGTGGCTACGACACCGCGATCCGCAGCGCATTCGCGCGCACGCGCTCGTTCGTCACGCCCTATGCCGCAACCGGTCTCGACGAGTATTTCGCCGAATCGTTGCGCGCCTACGTCGAAGTGAACGATCCGCATTCCCCGTGGCCCAAAGCGACGCGCGAGCGGCTGCACTCTGCGGATCCCGCGATGTATGGCTTCGTACACGATCTGTTCACGAGCGTGCTCGCGCATGAACACGCTACGGAATAGCCGAAGTCGCAAGACCATGGCTTGGCCTCGGCTAGGATCGCCGTTCGCGGGCGCCGCTCACGGCCGCATCGACGTGACCTATGACATCGAGTCACGGCTGCTCGGCAGCGTCATCGATTTCATCAAACATCGGCGCCAGCCCGATGCCAACGCATCGCAGCAACCGAACACCGCTTCGAACGCGGTAACCTATCTAGCGACCTTGTCCGAGGCGTATGGACCGCTGACGCCGGGAGCCCTTGCCGAGCAGACGCCGGCCGTGGCCGCACTCGTACTCGATCCCACGATCCTCGCGGACCTTGCGCGAGGAAGCGTGCGCGCGCGCGCCCATCTTGCTCGGGCCATCGGAGGGCGCGCGCGCGTTTTGATTCCCGCTACGGCGCTTTTGGACGCAAAGCTAAGCCCGATTGCCGAAGCCGTCGGCACGATCGCGCCGATCGATGCCGACGTCGCGCGCAAGGCCGGCGAACTCATCGCACGCGCACGCTTGACGATGCCGCTCGACGCCCTGACGGTCGCCGTCGCGGCTCGAGAGCCATCGGCTGCTCTCTTGACGACCGACCGCGTCGGCATGGCCGCGCTCGCCCGCGCCGCGCGCCATCCCGCTCTGCATATCCTCACGCTCTAGAGGATCTGGGTTCACCGAATCCGTCGCGTTTGCCGGGCGCCGGAGTGCCACCGCCGGCACGATTCTCCGAAGCGGAGTCGATCACGGACTGGGCTGAGCCCAACCCTTCCGACAGATCGGCTGCGCGAATTCGTTTGGTCGGCGCACGTTCGCTGCCGATCGCCCACACCAGCGCAACGAGTAGAAAGTTCGCGACGAGCGAACTTCCGCCGTAGGAAAAGAACGGCAGGGTGATGCCGGTGAGCGGAAAGAGGCCGAGCACGCCGCCGACGATGATGAACACCTGAAAGCCGAGCGTCGCGGCCAGCCCGGTCCCGAGCAGTTTTGCATACAGGTCGGGTTGCGCTTGAGCGACGTGGAGCGCACGCACGAGCACGAGTAGAAAAGCACCGACGAGCACGATGCCGCCGAGGGCGCCGAACTCTTCACTCCAAGCGGCAAAGATGTAGTCGGTTCCGACGGCCGGGATGTAACCGGGATGGCCGAGCCCGTAGCCCGTTCCGAACAAGCCGCCGGCGGCGAGCGAGAAGAGCCCCTGCAGCGCCTGATAGCCGCGCCCGAGCGGATCGGCAAAGGGATCGTGCCAGACGGCAAAGCGCGCAATCACGTACGGATAATGTTTCACCGCAAACCACACGGCGACCCCAAAAAGCGCCGCACCGCCTACGATCAAGTCGATGCGCCGCGTCGCAATGTACAGCATCGCTGCGAAAGTCGCGAGCAGCAGCGACGCCATGCCGATATCGCGTTCGAACACGAGGATCGCCATCGAGGTAGCCCAGCCCAGAAACAGCGGGCCCAGGTACTTGAGGTTGGCACGGACTGACCACGGCCGCGCAGCGGCGATGACGTCGGAGGTCTCCGCGAGATAGCCTGCCATGAACAGCACGATGAAGAGCTTGATGAGTTCGACGGGCTCATATTGCACCGGACCGATGCGGATCCACAGCTTGGCGCCGTTGACCTCTTGTCCGAAGAGCGCGACCAGCAGAAACAGCACAATCGAACCGAGGACCCAAATATACTTGTAGGCCGCAAAGCGCCGGAAGGCCGTGAACGCGGGACTCGCCACGATCACGAGCGCAAGCGAGATCGCAAGCCACACCTCTTGTTTGTGCGCGAGATCGCTCGACACGCGCGCGATGGTCGCGAGGCCAAGCGCGGACACGAGCACCGCGAGAGCGGGCAGGAGATCATCGCGTTTCGCGTCGAGCGGCGAATACAGTACCCAGACGAACGCCCCGGCAGCTAACGCCACCAGAACCCACGGCGGCCCGAGCGCCCCGCGCGGCGCGAGCGAAAGTGCGAAGCCTCCCACGCCAAGAGCCACTGCCATCGGCAGAATTCGGCTAACGAGTATGCGCGCTGCTAACGTTCTGAGTCTGGTCCGCGAACGGATGCTGCAACGCGTACGAGCCGAACGAGAGCAACGCGATGATCAACATTCCCAGGGCGACGAACACGCGAATGCCCGCGCGCGGTGCTCCGGCGTTGATCAGCGGAGTCGGGCCCAGCGGATCGCGCCCGACGACGAGCGTTAGGTCGTCGAAGGTGCCGCGGCCACGCGCAAGCGCCAAGACCCGTGCCACCACGTCCGAAGCCGTGTCCCCGTGCACGAGCGCATCGCCGAGCTCGTCGTCGTCGAGCGCGCGGTGGACGCCGTCCGTGCATAAAAGCACTTGATCATCGGGGAACAGTTCGACGTGCGCGATCGACGCTTCCAGCTTGGACTGCGTTCCGAGCGTTCGCCACAGCACGCCGCACGGCCGCGGCTGCGCGGAACGGCTACTCTTGGCGCTGGCCACGGTCGCATCGGCGAACATCGCGTCGTCGACCGTCAGCGGCTCGACGTTCCCCAGACGCAACAAATACGCGCGAGCGTCCCCGACATGCCCGACGAGCGCATGCTCGCCGACCACGAGCGCCGCGGTAAGCGACGTGCCGCTTCCGACAAAGTCTTCGTGGCTGCCGCTTTCATCGAACAGCCGCCGGTTGGCGTGATCGAGGGCGGCGAGCATCAACGTCCGCAGACTGCTCGGCGAGGCGTTGCGCGCGTAGAAACCGACGCGATGGCGGCGTCGCAGATAGTCGCGCAGGGACGCGAGCGCCGACTGTGCCGTCGGCCCACGGCTGACTCGCCCGAACCCGTCGGCTACGGCAAGCAGCACGACATTGGGCGCGATCGATTCGGCGAGATGCGCGTCGCTGTGCTGTCTCTGCTGCAGTCCGGGTTCGGTTCGAGCGGCTACTTCCACGGGGCTACTCCGCAATAAACGATGCGCGTCAAGCCGACGTCGATTTCATCCCCATCTCGCAGAGTCCGCAAACCGTCGATCGGCCGCGCATTGAGCAGCGTTCCGTTTCGACTGTCGAGGTCGCGGAGGGTGGGAAGACCATCGGAGAGATCGATACGTGCGTGCAGACGACTCACCTGCGCATCGGAGATGACGAGCGTCGCGGTCGGCGCGCGGCCGATGGTGATCGGAAGCGACGCGCGGACCGTGCGCGTCCGTCCCTCTTCCTCCACGCGCAGTACGACCGCCTGCATCGCCTCGAGTTCGTCGTCGCGGCTACGCCGCCGCCGGCGCGGCAAAGCCGCGAGCAGAAAGAGCGCAGCCGCACCCACGACCGCCAAGCTCGCCTGACGCGGGTCAGACAGAACGGGAGCCGTCGGATGCCGCGTCGACGACGAGTTCGGTATCGCCGAGTGCCAGCACGTCTCCGCAACCGAGCGGGCTTTCGCTGACGCGCGTACCGTTCAAGACGGTTCCGTTGGATGAATTGAGGTCGCGCACATGCGGCACGCCCCCGGCAACGTCGACGATACAATGGCGACGCGAGACACGCGCGTCGGCGACGAACACGTCGCAGGCGGGCTCCCGCCCGACGACGAGCGTCCGGTCGAGCGCAAATTCACGGCGCGGCGCAATCCCTTTGCGCACGCGGAGCACGAGACGTTCGGGTTCGGGGCGAGTCTGGATCATGACGCTGACCGTGCCGGCCGCGACGCTCGAGTCGCTCTGCGCGTGCACCTCGGGCGCGCGCTGCGGTCGTCTCGACCGCTCGGCGAGCCGCGTGAGCATTCCGGTCCACTGCCGCTCGAGGTACGGCAGTTCCGGTTCAAAGCGCGCGTAGTCGCTCGGGTGCAGCTGCACGCTGAAAGACCGTCCGCGCCGCTCATCCAAAGCTGCGCCTTCGAAACTCGCGACGAGTTTTCGCGCAATCTGCACGGGTTCCACGGCGCTCGGAAATGCGAACGCGAACGTGCGCTCGACGACATTTGCGCACGCGGCTTCTAAACGTGCGAACGGATTCGCGCTCACGCCGAGCGCTGCAGCGAAGCGATGTAGAACCCGTCGCGGCCTTCGATGCCGGGGGGTACGATGAGATCGCCGTCGCGCATGAAAGCGGCATAGCGCTCTGGCACCGCCGCACGCACGAATTCGGCCTCATCCGCCAGAAACGCATCGATGACGGCGCGACCTTCACGCGGATCGATCGAGCAGACGCTGTACACTAGCCGCCCGCCGCGCTTGGTTCGTTCCGCCGCCGAGCGCAGCAGCGCCGTCTGCATAACGGAGAGTCGCTCGCCGTCGCTTGGGAGCTTGCGCCAGCGCGCTTCGGGATGCCGACCGATCACCCCGACACCCGAACATGGTGCATCGAGCAACACGGCATCGGCCCGCACGTCGGACGCGACGCTCCGCGCATCGCCGATCACGGGCGCGACGCTCGCGACATCGGCGCGCTCGAGCGCAGCGGAGAGAATCGCCATCTTTTTCGCGTCGCGTTCGATGCAGACGATTCGTCCCTGATCGTGCAAACGTGCGGCGATCTGCAGCGTCTTGTTGCCGCGCCCACTGCACAGATCGAGAACCTCTTCGCCGGGTTGCGGTGCGAGAAGATCGACCGGGATTGCGGCGGATTCACTTTGAAGTGACCAGCGGCCAGCGTCATCGTCGGCAACGCTTCCGCCGTTCAACAGGAGCGTTTCCGCAACGTACGCTGACGGTTGCGCCGTCAGGCCACGCTGCGCGAGGAGCGCGCTCACCTCCGCGACATCTGCGCGCAACGTATTCACGCGCAGAGCCGTGCGAGGCGCTGCATTGACCGCCGCCAAAGCCGCATCGCTCATTCCGTTCAACGTGTTCAAAAATTGCTGGGCAATCCACGTCGGAACCGAACGCAAGGTACCGAGGTAATCCGCGTCGCTTTTCGAATCGGCGCGCTGCGGCTCACGCGGTCCTTCCGCTTGCATGCGCCGCAGCACCGCGTTCACTAAACCCGCCGTTCCCTTGTGCCCATGCCGCCACGCAAGATTGACGGTCTCGAAGATCGCCGCATGATCCTCGACACCGGACATGAAGCGCAATTGGTAGACGCCTAGGCGCAGGATGTCGGCAAGCGGCGGTGCCGGTGGTTTTGCGCGAGAGCCGATGTACGGTGCGAGCAGCCAATCGATCAAACGCCGCTGCTTGATCGAACCGTATGCGAGTTCGGCTGCAAAGGCCCGGCCGCGTACGTCAAGTTTCGCGCGACGGGAACGCACATCGAATGCCCCTTGAGCCGTACGGGCGTCGGGGCCAAAAACGTCGCGCACGACGGCAAAGGCAACGTCGCGCGCGCTCGGCTCGCGGCGCGCCTCGCCGCTCACGGTAGAACCGTCCGTAGGATGTGGGCGCGTCGCGCTGCATGGGCGGCTCCGCTCGTCTCGCCGCGATTGGGTGCAATCAGGCGATCGACGATGATGGAGCCGCCATCCCCGCAGCCGACTTCCAGGTCCCGCGCTTCGATGATGCGTCCCGGAACGGCCGCACCGTCGTGAGAGGACTCGTGAACGGCGATCAATTTACACATCTCATCACCGAGAACGGCCCGTGCGAGCGGACTCGGCGACAACGACCGCACCTTATCGACGACGCGGCGCGCGGACCACCTCCAATCGACGTTGAGGTCCACCTTGCGAAGCGGACGCGTCATCGTCCGCGCGATCGCTTCATCAAGACCCGCCACCGGTTGCGGTGTGCGCGTGAACGTCCCATTCGTCGCCCGGGCACAAACCTGCGCGAGCATCTGCGCGCCGAGGCGCGCGAAACGGTCGTGCAGCTCGCCGTAGGTTTCGTGCGGGCCGATACGCGCGGGCTCCTGGCGCACGATGTCGCCCGTGTCGATTCCGGCGTCCATGGCGATGATCGTTACGCCGCTTTCAGCGATGCCCTGAAATATTTGCGTTTGCAGCGGCGTCGCGCCGCGGTACAGCGGCAGCAGACTCGGGTGCACATTGAGCGCGCCGATGCGCGGCAGGTCCAGCAGCGCGCGCGGCACGATCTTGCCGTAGGATGCGAGCGCGAACAAGTCCGGCTCCGCGTTGCCCAACGTAGCCAACAACGTAATGGGCTTCTCCGGTTCGAGCGTCGTGACGCCGAGTTCTTGCGCCGCGATCTTCACGGGGGTCGCGTGCAGACGCTGACCCCGCCCCGCAGGCCGGTCGGGCTGCGTGACGACGAACGCGCAGTCGACTTCCGTAACAAATGCGTGGAGCGCCGGCACGGCAAACGCGCTCGTGCCGAAAAACACTCCGCGCAGCCGGGTGCCCGACAAGCTCCTACGCAGGAGATGCGGCGGCTGCTGCGTCGGCCGCATCATGATCGTGTGCCGACCCGTCGCCTTGGACCTCAGCAACCGCGGCCTTCTCTTCATCGGTGACCGCCGGGCGCACGTTCTTGGCCTTATCGAGGTACAAGACGCCGTCGAGGTGACCCATCTCGTGCTGCAGACAACGGCCGAAGAGCCCGGTACCGCTCAGTTCGATTCTCTTTCCGTTGCGGTCCAAGCCTACGCAGACGACATGCTCGTGCCGCGGCAGATCGCCGACCATGCCCGGCACCGAAAGACAGCCTTCGATCGACTCGATCTCGCCTTCGATGAGCGTAAACTTGGGATTGACGACGACGAAGGGACCGTGCTTCTCGTCGTCCTGTAGGTGAACGACGAAAAGGCGCTTTGACACGTTGATCTGCGGCGCGGCGAGGCCGATGCCGGGCGCATGGTACATCGTCTCGAACATGTCGTCGATCAGCTGTTGGAAGAGCGGCTCGCCCAGTTCGTGAGGCTGGACTTTCTTCGCGACCTTACGCAAAGTCGGATGACCGTCGATGATGATCTCGCGGATGTAGGGCACGTCGGCAATTATAACCCGAAACGGCTATGGGTCAAAGTCACAGGATGTAGGTGCTCAGGTCGGCGCTTTCGACGATTTTTGAAAGCCGCGTCCGCACGTACTCGGCATCGACCTCCACGGTGCCGGCTACTTCGGGTGCTTCGAACGAAACGTCTTCGAGAAGGCGCTCGAGCACGGTGTGCAAGCGGCGCGCTCCGATGTTTTCAGTCTGTTCGTTGACCCGCATCGCGTAGACGGCGAGTTGTTCGATGCCGTCGGGCGCAAAGCGCAAGCCGACGCCCTCGACGCCCAAGAGCTGGACGTACTGTTCGGTCAGCGCGTTTTTCGGCTGCGTCAAGATCGTCTTGAAGTCGTCGACCGAGAGGGAATCGAGCTCGACGCGAATCGGAAAGCGGCCCTGCAACTCGGGAATGAGGTCGGAGGGCTTGCTCATGTGAAACGCACCGGCCGCGATGAACAGGACATGGTCGGTTTTTACTGCGCCATGTTTGGTCGTGACGGTGCTGCCTTCGACGATCGGTAAGATATCGCGCTGAACGCCTTCGCGTGAGACATCCGGACCACGGTTGCCTTCGCGACCGGCGACCTTGTCGATTTCATCGATGAAAATGATGCCGTTCTCGCCCGCTCGGCGGAGGGCTTCGCGTTTGACGGCGTCTGCATCGACCAGTTTGGCCGCTTCTTCTTGCGTGAAGATGCGTCGGGCCTCGGCGACGGTCACGCGCTTGCGAACCTTCTTCTTCGGAAGCAGGCCGCCGAGCATCTCGCTCATGTCGGCGCCCCCGCCCATCGACGGATCTCCGCCGCCGATCATGCCGATCGGGAGTTGCGCCGACTCTTCGATTTCGATGTCCACGAGGCGAACGTCGTAGAACCCACGCAACACGTCGGTCCGCGCTTGTTCACGAATGGACTTCGCTTGTTCCGGGGGTGCTGTTGCCGTCGCCGTCGGCGGCGCTTGCGCTTGAGCTTGGGCTTGCGCGGCCTGCTGTCCGAAGGTGTTGCCGAAGATCGAACCCAGCGACTGCGCGAATGCGTTCATCGGCGCCGCGGCAGCCGGCGGCTTCGTTTCGGGGAACAGCAGATCGACGACGCGTTCCACCGCCGCCGCGTCGGCCGCTTCGGCAACGTCGCCGCGGCGTTCGTCTTGAACCATGCGAATCGCCGATTCGACGAGATCGCGAACCATCGACTCGACGTCGCGTCCGACGTAACCGACCTCGGTATACTTGGTCGCCTCGACTTTTACAAAGGGAGCGCCGGCCAAGGTCGCAAGCCGCCGTGCGATTTCCGTTTTCCCGACGCCGGTCGGCCCGATCATCAGAATATTTTTCGGGATGATCTCGCCGCGCATCTCGCCTTCGAGCCGCTCGCGTCGATAGCGATTTCGCATTGCGATCGCGACCGCGCGCTTGGCCTTGGCTTGGCCGACGATATAGCGGTCGAGTTCGGCGACGATTTGGCGAGGGGTGAGTTCGGCGGCGGCAGGCATCGTCGATGGTCTTCGACGCAAGACGTGCGCTCCCGTTGCCGCGATAGACGGCCCAATGTGAGCCGGCGGCTGTCGAGTTTCGCCCGCCCGATGGCGCTGCGATCCTAGAATCGACCAAAACGCGAAGATCAACGGCGCCGTAAGCATGCGGCCGGGAATCTTCTTGCCACAAACGGCTGACGTAGGGTTTCCCCCCATACGCAAATGTGCGCCCGTGCACTACGATCGATATGACGGCTCCGTTCGGAGAGCCGCACTACCGAGGCGAGGTTGCATTCTATGCACGCCACCCTTTCAGAAGAGGTTTGAACATGGCAATCCCGATCTTTCAAAGGTCCGTTTCCGCAGCGGCGACGTCGTTGACCAAGACATTTGGGGCAGTGCTCGCGCTGGGAGCATTGCCGGCGGCAGCGTTGGCACAAACCGTGCCGGCCACACCGCTCAACTCGTTCACGCAAGTGTATCCCACGTATCGTCAGGAAGTTCGCCAAGTCGCTTTTGTTCCTCAGCGTACGTTCACCGCCCGCGAGGTACCGGTAGGCGGACTGAATCAAATCATCGATTTTGACGGTTCCGTTGCCCATATTATGCCGACGCGGGGCGGCGCACAACCGGCAGTGATGCCGGGGTATCCATTCAACAATCCTTATAATGGCAAGCCGCTGCTCTATCATGGCGGATCTATCCAGCACTCACCCAAGCAAGTGTTGATCCTGTGGGGCTTCGGCACGTGCAAGAACACGTGCAGCAACGACCCCTACGGGACCGTACCTTATCTCTACACGCTTCTCAAGGAAGGTGGCGGCGCACCTTACTTCAACTCGACCACGCAGTACTACGAGAAGGTCGGAAAGTCGCTAACCTACGTCACTAATCCGGCAAACACGCTGTATAGTTACATCATCGACAACAATCCCGCCCCGGCACATCCCACGGGCTCTCAAGTTGCAAAACAAGCGCAGGCGGTGCAAGCGTACCTCAAGCTTAGTAATAATCGGAACTTCAACTATGTGGTTGCCCTCGGGTATCACCATGATCCCTCAGGTTTTTCATCAGGCCAGTATTGCGCCTACCATACAAACTACGGCACGACCGCAAGTTACCAGCCCTATACCGTTTTTCCGTATGTTGCTGAGGTTGGCAAAGCTTGCTACGCCGACACCGTCGACGGAGCCGATGACGGCGTGACCATTACCTTAGGCCACGAGGTAGGAGAAGCCATCACCGATCCGGGTGCGAGCGCTTGGTTCGACGTGCAAGGTTACGAAAACGGCGATAAATGCAACTACGTCTTCCAGAACGACAATTTCCATGGGTATTCCCTCGCCGTCCAACCGCTCTGGAGTAATGCTATCAGCAACTGTTCTTTTTAAGCGCTTCGCGTATCGAGTTGCGCCGAATACGTGCACGATGTAGCTACGCCGAATCAATGCGCGAGGCCAGTCGGTCAAAGCCCGACACGCTGCTAGACTAAGATTCCAACACGCCTCCGTACCGCGTTTAGCCAGCGCGGCGCGGCGGCGTGTTTCGCCCGCAATGCTTTTGAGTCTCTGAACCGAACTGAAGGGCGGCTTTCAAGGAGCGACATCGTCGGGACGTTGCCGCTGCGTTTCCCACCCCAGCGCCCGAGTTGCGTGTACTGCCGTCTCCGCGCGACATGTTCTACCAAGACATCGATGTCTTTGGTGTGCCGTTCGGGTGCGTAAGCACGTAGCGACTCCGTCGATCACAAGGACCGGGAGGTCCCCGAAAATCTCTTCTGGTTTCACAATGAGCTGTTCGCAGAAGTCCCATGAGGTGGCGGAGATCACTGCCCGAGCCGATGGGGCTTGCGCTTACCGCGTTCGAGATAGAACCGCCTGCGCTCTCCGGCCAACCGAAAGTCCCGCGCCATCACGAATCTGCGCCGCCCAAAGCCTGCGCCAGTTCGTCGTAGAGATACGTCATCGTTTCGATGCCGCCATAAAACTGACGGAGATCGAACTTTTCGTTCGGCGCGTGGATGGCATCGTCGGGTAAGCCGACGCCGATCAGCACCTGCGGCAGGTGTAGGATGCGATCGAAGCTCGACACGGGTCCGATCGTGCCGCCGGTTCCGATGAAGACCGGGACTTTGCCGAAGCCGCGTTCCATGGCGCGCGCCGCGGCCAGAACGGCAGGATGATCGCGCGACGTCGACACCGCGCGGGTGTCTCCGGCATCGCTGATCTCGAGGCGGACGCCGGGCGGCGTCACGTTTTCGAGATGTTCGCGCACGACGCGCCTAACGTGCGTCGGATCTTGGCCCGCAACAAGCCGAGCGGAGAGCTTGGCACGCGCCCAACTCGGGACGATCGTTTTTGCGCCGGGTCCCTGATAGCCGCCGGAGATGCCGTTGAGTTCAAGCGTCGGTCGCAGCCAGCTCCGTTCGAGCGCCAAGCGTCCATGTTCGCCGCCGCACAATAAGTCGACGTCGAGCGCGCGCGCTTCACGTTCTTCATCGTAGGGCAACGCCGCTAACTCGGCGCGCTCGGCGTCGGTCGGCTCGGTTACGCCGTCATAAAAACCGGCAACGGCGACGGTGCCGCTCGGCTCGCGCAACGTCGCTATGACCCGTGCGAGTGCTTCGATCGGATTGACCACGAGGCCGCCGAAGTAGCCTGAGTGTAAATCAGATCCCGGGCCATGGATGGTCACTTCCCAGTGCACGAGCCCGCGTAGGGAGACGGTCAGCGAGGGAACGTCTTCGGCGAAAACCGCGGTGTCGGAGACGACGACGACGTCGCAAGCCAGCCGATCCTTCTCGCGCGCCAAAAAGGCCTCGAAGTTCGGGGAGCCGATCTCTTCTTCGCCTTCAACGAGCACCTTCACGTTGAGCGGCAGCTTGCCGCGCGTGCGTAGGTGCGCTTCGAGAGCGGCCAGATGCATCAGGACTTGACCTTTGTCGTCGACCGCCCCGCGCCCGTAGAGTTTCCCGTCGCGCACGCTTCCCTCGAACGGCGGCGACTTCCAGAGTTCACGTGGGTCTTCGGGTTGCACGTCGTGATGCCCGTAGATGAGAACGGTCGGCGCTCCGGGTGCGCCGAGCCATTCACCGTACGCAATCGGGAGACCGTCGGTCTCCAGCACCACCGCGTCCACCAGCCCCGCCGTCCGCATGCGCGCGACGGCGGCCTCGGCCGAACGCCGTACCTCGTGATGCCTTGCCGGGTCAGCGGAGACGGACTGGCACATAATCCAAGCCTTGAGTTCTTCCAGATAGCGCTCGCGGTTGGTGCGAACGAAGCCGATCGTAGCATCCGTTTCGATCATGCAGCCTGCTTCGACGGCCTCCGGACGCATCATCGCTTTTCGAGTGGCGGACCTTAGCGCCGGGATGTCCCGGCGAAGGGATACGACGGCGGCACGGGCGCCATGTTAGGCGGTTCGCGTTGATTGCTCGCGCCGCTTTGGGGACGATTGGTGAATTTCGGAGTGGGGCTTTCGATGCAATCCAGCCCGAACAGCGGCGACGACGGCGGGACGTTGTGGGGCGCCGGCGGAAGCGACTGCTCGCCGCCTGCCTTAGTGTTGAGGCGGGCTCCGCCGTGGCGAGGCTCTCGTGATCGGACGCTCCATAACGTCTCCAGTGCTCGTAGGGCGGCAGGAAGAGCTTGCCGTTCTTAATGATGCGCGTCGCGCGCTCGCCCAGAGCCAGGGTTCCATGGTGCTCGTCGGCGGAGAAGCCGGGATCGGCAAGACCCGGTTGATTGCGCAGTTCATGCGCTCCGCGGCCGAAGGCCGCTCGCGCAATCTCGCGTCAGCTGAGTGCCTCGAACGCGCGCAGCAGCCATTCGGTCCCATCCGAACCTTCTTACAAACGTTCGAGAAGGCGGCAAGCGACGCGGACCTACCCGCAGACGTGCGCATGGCCCAACGTCAGCTGGGATCGAGCGCGGCGACTCATGAAGCTGCCGGTGCGAAGACGATTACCGCACTCGAAAAGGCGCAGTTGTTTCACGCGCTTGCCTCTTTCTTCAAACTCGTCGCCGACAAACGAGCGACGATCGCGGCCATCGAAGACATCCAGTGGGCGGACGCGTCGACGCTCGATTTTCTGACTTTTTTACTTCCGCAGATCGCGACCACGAGGCTCATGTTGATCGCGACGTACCGGTCCGATCACCTCGAAGGCAACGCTCCGCTCACGAAGGCGCTGGCGCGCCTGCTGCGTGAAGCGCACGTTCACCATATCGTTCTGGACCCGTTGTCGCCCGGCGACGTGCGCGCACTGATCAGCGGGGCTTTAGGCGATCTGGAGCTTCCTGTGAAATTGAAGCGGGAGATCGCTGAGCGTTGCGACGGCAATCCGTTTTTCGCCGAGGAGTTGCTGAAAAGCGTGGTCGCACGTCCCGCCTCGTCTGGGGAGACTCCGCTGCCGCTGTCGATCCGAGCGACGATCATGGAGCGTTTGTCCGCCTTTACCGACGATGAGCGTCGCGTGCTGGCGCATGCCGCGGTACTGGGATACCGCTTCGACCCTGCGCTACTCACCGTCGTGATGCAGCGAGACATCGACGCGTTGCTTCCGACATTACGGCGAGCGCGAGATCTGCAGATCATCATCGAAGAGCGCGGAGACCGAGCGTTATGCCGATTCCGACATGCCTTGACACGCCGCACCATCTACGAGGATATGCTAGTCATCGACGCTCGGCGAATGCACGAGCAGATTCTCTCCACCCTAGAGACACTTGGCGACGCGCCCAAGCACATCGACGAACTGGCCTACCATGCGTGGGAAGCGAAAGCGGCGCGCAGCCTCGCATACAACGAACGCGCAGGCGAGGCGGCCCTTGCGCTTAGCGCACTACCGGAAGCCGCCACGAACTTCGAGCGTGCACTCAAAGCGGCGAGCGACGCGGGTGACCGCGCACGCTTGCTCGCACGCTGTGGCGCCGTCGCAGAGCGCGAAGCGCGGTTCAGTGACGCAATCGCGTTCTTCGAAGAGGCGCTCGTACTGCGCTTGGACCGCAATGACTATGATCAAGCAGCCACCCTCATCGGTTGGATTGTCGGGGACGGCATCAACCTCGGGGATGCGACCGGACTCGCTCGCGGCCAGCGCTTTCTTGCGGAATTCCGCGACCGTCTAAGTGCGAACGAGCGCAACAAGCTCGGGGTCTACATGGCGAAGATGCTGAGCGTCAGACATGATTTCGCGCCGGTCGAACAGCTCATGTCCGATGTCTCGCCTTCAGAGCTTCCGTCGAGCCAGCGACAAAATTATATCTTGACGCAAGTAAACCGCCATATATACCGGGGCGATGTTGTAGCTTGGAAGCAGTCCGTGGCTGATTTCTACGGCTTCGCTGATACGGTGCTGGAGTTTATGCGTCTTATTGGATTTTATACGATCGCGCAGGCCGGCACGCACGTTGGGGCACATGCGGAGACTCGGCGCGCTCTCGGGGACGGAGACCGGCTTGCCGCCCGGTGCGGCTCCCCGGCTGCCGTCGTCTTCGGCACGAGCGTACGTGCCGTCTATCTATGGTCGCGCGGCGAATTGGTTGCGGCGCGCCGATGCGTTGAGGAGGTGTTGACTGCAGGCGAACCCTACGTCGCTCGTCTCGTTGCGGCATGTATAGCACCGTTGCTTGCGCTCGCGCTCGATGATGACACGCTGGTAACGCGCAGTTTGACGGACGACGTGGCGAAGGCGTTCGATTGCGGCGACTGGGATGCTGCGCGGCTGTGCGGCGCCCGTGGCACATGGCTGGCAAGCCGAGGGCGGCTCGCCGAAGCGCGTCGCGATCTACGGTTGGGCTTGAATACGATCAGGGCGGCCGCGCCATTTTGTACGACGCTTCTCGTCAGTTGTGCGCGCTATTTGGAAGAGCACGATCTTACCCGCGTTACCGAGTTGAACGACCCGTCGAAACTCCACCCCGATGACGCTGTCGGTCGCGCCACTGCTTCACTCGTTGCCGCGATCATCGCGCAACGGCGCGACAACGCTCCCGAGGCCGAACGGCTCGCAAGCGCGGCAGCGCAAATGTATGCGGCGCTCGGTTGGCCGATGTTCCAGGCTCAGGCGCTGGAAGTGGCAGGGCGGAGCGCCGAAGCGCTCACGCTCTATGACGGCTGCGGCGCAATTGCGGACGTGCGGCGCCTCGCGCCGCCAGCGCCTGCGGGCCGGACACCGAGCCTAGACAAAGGGTCGCTGTCACCACGCGAGAGCACGATCGCCGACTTCGTAACGCTCGGACTAACGAATACCGAAATCGCGGAACGGCTCTCGCTCAATCCCAAGACGGTCGAAAAGCATCTCTCCTCGATCTTCGTCAAGCTCGGCATCCGCTCGCGCGCGCAGATCGCTGCCTTCATCACCCGCGAACAGCGCCAACGCGCGTGACAACCTAGAGAGCCGCTTCATGAAAGACTAAAAGTGCAGTGGCCGAGTGCGCCAAGCGAGACCGACCCGCGGACAAACCGGGCGCACTCACTCACCACGCCCTGGCGGCTCAGGCCGCGATAATCGTCACGTTAAGACCCGTCGCGAGTCGCCCGAGATCGCTCGTATCAGACGTCAGGATCGCGGACCCCCCTTCATTGGACGCTTCTGCGACCACGATCGCGTCGATCGTTTCGGAAGAGCGCGCGGCGTGAAGCAAACGCCCTGCCGTCCGCGCGGTGGACTCGCTCAAAGGGATGATGGCCTTCCGAGCACGGCCTATCGCCTTCAATAACCGGTTCGTTCCAGCGTCGCGTGCGGTTCCGCGCGTCGACTCCGCTATGACGACGACCGGAACCGCGATCGGGATGCCTTGCGCGACGACTTTTTCGAAGATCGCGAGCGCCCGGAGGTCGCCGCTTGCGACGGCGGAGAGGCCACCGCTGTCGAGGAGGAGCCGATGGATTCCCAGAGCTCGTCTACCTCCTTCCGAACGCTTTCCGGCGTTACTCCATGAACTGCACGCATCTCCGAGAGCCACTCCATGAGGGTTTCATTCTGGAGCTTCCATGCCAGCGCGTCGTTGAGGTACCCTGACAGGCCGGCCGGACCCATCCGTTTTCGCGCTGCAGCGACGAGCTCATCGTCGAGAGTGACTGAGTATTTGGCGATGGCCATGGCCGCCATGCTACCACGGTAGCATGTTCGCGGCAAGTAGGGCCGATCGCTTACAGTGGTGCGGTCGCGCATCGAAGAAGCGCTGCTGCCCACGTTTTCAGCCTCTAGAGCGGAGCTGGTGTCACGGTCCAGAAGGGCGCCGCTGGGGGATATCGGAGTACCTTCGCAAACTCGCGGAAGCTCGCGAGATTGAGCTTCGGAATGCGGCGATTCGCGAACAGGGACGTCGGCTAGCCGGCGTGCATAGGAATCTGCGTACGCCGGCCGTCTGGGTGTCCGTGTGTTCGGTGCGATCCGCGCTGCCTGAAAAGCACGAAACCGTTGCTCTGTAGCGCGGCAGCACGCCGTGACCGTCGAGCACCGCCATCGCTGGAAACGCGGCGGATTTTAGCGGAGGCATGTGAACGATCGCGGTCGAGAAGCATCTCGCCTCGATCTTCGTCAAGCTCGGCATTTGCTCGCGCGCGCAAATCGCCGCCTTCATCGCCGGCGAAGAGCGGCGTGTGATTCGCCGCGCCCGCGGCTCCGAGCGCCGGCATCCGTTTTCCGTGACTACTTGAGCAGTTCGCTAAGACCGACGTAGAGATCATCGACGACGATTTCACGCTCGATGCTCGCCAATAGCCCGGTGTCACCAGCGCCAAAGACGTGCTCGTTCCACGAACGCTTATCAGCAAATCGTCGATAGAGCGCTACCCAAACTCGGCGCGAATCGACCAGGACATACTCTTCAAGGGACGGGATTGCTTGGTACGCATACCTCTTCGTGACATGATCCCGCATGACGCTTTTCGGCGAGATGACCTCGACGAGCAGTTTCGGCGCGATCAGCTTCTCCGTCTCGAGCGTGATCGACTCACAAGGCACGGATGCATCGGGAAAGCAATGCATCGGCTTATCGGCGCGCTGCACGGCCATGTCCGAGCCATGTGCATGACACGGGGGCGCAACGGGTCTTCAAAGAACCGCACGATGCGCCGGGGAAGCAATTCATGGGCATGAGTACCGCCTGCAAAGGCATACACCGCACCGTCAACGAGCTCGATTTTGGCGGCCGAGCGTTGTAGACCGCGCTCAAATTGCGCGCGCGCGAGATTCCAGCGGTCCTTGGATCGCCCGACTGCGCGCCGTCCTCGCCGAACATGCCATGTGCCAGCCATGCTCCGTACTCAACACCGCGAGCGACGCGGGCCGACCGTGCCGATTTTGCGGCCCTCATATTTACGAAGCTGTAGCATGTGTGCTACAGTTTAGTGAAATGGAACGCGAGATCAGCCAACGTGAATTGCGGAACGATAGCGGAAGCATCATGCGAGCACTCGATGAGGGTGAGTCGTTTATCATCACCCGAAGTGGTGTCCCGGTCGGCGAACTTCGGCCGGTCGGTAAACCGCAGTTTGTGCGCGCGGAGAAGTTGATGGAATCGGCGGCCCATCTGCCTCCTATAGACGCGAACCGCTTCCGCGAAAATGTCGATGCCTTCATCGATCAAAATCCCACGCCGCGTACTTAGAGTCGAACGCGGCGTTCTTGACACGTCGGTGGTGCTGGACTACGAGCAGCTTCCCGTCGAAAGGCTGCCGGCGCTGGCAGCGATCACCGCCGTCACGCTTGCGGAGCTCGCAGCAGGGCCACACGCCGTCACCGACATCCAAGAGCGGTCGCGCCGACAAGCGCGTCTGCAATGGGCAGAGTCCGAATTCACGGCGCTACCGTTTGACGCGGGGGCCGCTCGCGCGTACGCGCGCGTTTACGCCGCGGTGGTCGCCGACGGCCGTAAACCGCGAGGCGCTCGCGTCGTCGATCTGCTCATCGCAGCAACGGCCTTATCGCGAGGTATTCCACTTTACACCCGAAACGCCGAGGACTTCACAAGTCTCCACAGCGTTATGCGCATCGTTTCCCTGTGACGATAGGCGTGTGGCGGAAGGTCTACCGGCAATGGGTTTCGGCTTAATGTGCTTCCAGCATGCAAAGGGATCTTCGTAAGCGGCCCCTCTGGCGGCCGTATGTTAGGTGCGATCCGGACTCGGCATCCGCTCGCGCGCCAGATCGCTGCCTTCATCATCGGCGAAGGGCGGCAACGCGCGACCCGCTCGGGGAGTACCCGCATGCACGCCATCAGTAGTCGACGCCCTTTTGATATTCGCTCACCGGAACTTCGCGGAAATGCTGCGGGTCCGCATGGACGAGTCCCGTCGCAAAGTTCCGATTGGCCGTGCCGGTATTTCCGCTCGGAATGTGCTGGAGCACCGTCGTGTCGTTCAAGTAGTGGACGAAGTGGTAACGGCAACGTAATTTTGAACCCCTAGATCGCAAGGAGCGTCGGTAACTCGCGCCCGTACGTCTCCGCCGGTGCGGAAATCATCTTGAGCGATAAAAACCACCCGCCGTACTGGCCCAGAGGCGAGACCAGCGCGACGCCGTCGAAGCGTCCCGGCCGACCGCCGCGCAACGTCAACGTCCCGGTCAGCTCGGCGGCGCTGCCACCTCCCGGCTGCGCCGTCTGCCGAGTTTCGTGCTCGATGTGAAGCTGCGGATCGGGTGCACCGCGCTGCACGAGATACTGTGTCGCGTCCGCCAACGCTTCCGCGGGCTTGGTGGTGTACGAAGCTACGGCGTACCCGGGCATACGGAGCGAGCTGCGCGGGTCCACGAAGTTCACGCTGACCTCCTGGTCGACTTCGGAACCGTCCGGTCCCATCGCTGCGAAGACGCCCTCGCCGAACACGGTCGTGCGCCAGCCGGCCGGAATGCGCGCGTCGACCGTGCCGTCCGGCGCTTCGATTGCGTGAAGCGGTTTGGCCGCCGCAGCACTGACCCCCGGCGCGGACGACGGAACCATCATTCCGCGCACGCGCCCCAAGAGCGGGTTGATCGAACGCGCGATGCGGTCGGAGTAATCGAAAATTATCCCAACGCGCGATCCGCCCCGAGGTTCGAATGCGGTGATCGCGATGCCGCGCACGGGCATTCCGCGCAACGTCGCGTCGAACGCACCAATGGTGATCGCTCCGTCGGCGCTACGGACCGCGCCCAACATGTGGGTCCGACCGTCGAAGTACCCGCGCAGACGGTGCAGTCCGCCGACGAAGGCGTTCTGCGTGGAGTCGACGCCGCGCAGAGAACCAACCATAACCCGGCCCCCGCTCGCGACGTCGGTCGAACGCAAGCCGCTCGGCGCGGCATGCGGCGGAAGTGTCCTTGCATGAGCCGCCTGTGCCACCGCCGGGACAGCGGCACAGGCCAGAGCGGCGACGCTTGCAGCGATGCTCGACCGGCAAATCTTGTGCAGTCGGAGAGGCAGTGTAGAATTCAGCATGTATCGATGCTACACGGCCTGACGGCTGTAGCGTATGGGGGAAAACCCTACGGCCTGCCTCCTGTGCCGCCTTTCAGACCACTTCGACTATGATGTCCGCGTTGGTGTAAATGTCGATGCGGCCGGCGACTTCCAGCGATGCGCGCGCGATCTGTTCGGCGTCGAGCGAACTGTGCCGGAGCAGCGCCATCGCCGCAGCTTGCGCGTACGGTCCTCCGCTGCCGACGGCCGCGATGCCTTCGTCGGGCTCCAGCACATCGCCGGTCCCGCTGAGCACAAAGAGATGCTCCGAGTTGCCGACGACGAGCAGCGCCTCAAGCCGCCGCAGCGCGCGGTCCTGCCGCCAGTCCTTGGCCAGTTCGACCGCCGCACGCACGATGTTGTTTTTGTACTCGGAGAGTTTGTTCTCGAACTTTTCGAGCAACGTTATGCCGTCGGCGGCGCCACCCGCGAAACCCGCAAGGACGCCGCCGCCGGCGATGCGGCGCACCTTGTGCGCCCCGTGCTTCATGATCGTCTTGTCGAAGGTGACCTGGCCGTCACCCGCGAGTGCGAGCTTGCCGTCACGGCGAACGGCGAGGATGGTGGTGGAACGGATACGCATGAGATGCGATATGGAGGTGACGATGACGCTTCCCTGTCGCGCCGCCCGGCAGACCGAAAATCGAGACTACAAGCAGACAATATTTGGTCCGCCGCCGACCGGTAGGACGGCCATATTATTGTTGCTGTCGGTTACGGTGATTGAATCACTGTTAGCGGCGGGCATCACGTCGTTCACAGTGAACGCGCCGGTGCTACTCGCCGGTGTTACGGTGTAGTGGGTCGGATCACTGCTGACCGCGGTAAACGTACCGCTGTATCCGGTTTCGCTCGCGGTGAAGTTCTGTGTGTAGCAGGCGGGGACATCGCCGGTGATGCTCGGGAAGGAAAGCGACGTCGGAGTCAGCGTGATGGCCGAGGGACTCATGCTGGGCGCCGGCGATACGCTGGCTGATGGGCTTGGCGCCGGCGACGTACTTGGCACGGTTGAGGGGGAGGCGCTGGGCGCGGGCGAGGTACTAGGCGCCATCGAGGCGACCATACTGGGTTTGCTCGTCGGTGGGAAGCTGTGTGACGGCTGCGGCGTGAGGGTCACACTACCGCCGCTGCATGCGGCGACCGAGACGGCGAGAACCGCTATCGCCGGCAAGACGACGGTTTTTAGGGGGAAGCGCATAAACGACTTCACTTTCTGAATGCCGGAGCGGCTATTCGAAAGTAGCGTACGCCTCTGGAGAACCCTCAAGTATGGGGGAAAACCCTACTCTATTCGGGTTTTCCCCCGTACGCAGGGGACGGCTGAAAGGCATTTGATTGATGCGTGGGTCATCGGTGACCGGAACGTTCCGTCGGCCTGTTATTTCACAAGTTGGGGCTGAGGTCGCGCGCCCAACTCCTGCTCTTCATCATACCCGGGAGAAACGGCTACGGCCTCGGGCCGCAACGCAGACTTGCGAGAGAATCAATCCTTAGAAACGCGGTTATCGCCAGGCATCAGCTTGCGCTCCAGTGACTACGGCACACATTGCGACGTGTCGACTGTTTCTGCGGCGGTGTTTGTGCCATCGCTCACGGTGATCGTCGTCTGTTGTCCGCCGCCGGTGCTAGCCGTGCTCGCGGCGCTCACGGTAAACGTCCCTGTCGAGCTCATCGGCGACACAGTTGCGATTGCTGTATTGTTGCTTACCGCCGTGAAGTTGCCCGTGAAGTTAGCTTCGCTTGCGGTAAAGTTTTCCGAGATTCCCGCGCCGCCATTGCATGCCGTACCGGGGGGTAGCACGGCAACACTAGTGGGGTTGAGTACGATGGCACTGCCTGGACTGGGCGATGCCGACGGGGACATGCTGGGCGCCGGGGACATGCTGGGCGCAGGCGACATGCTCGGTGCGGGCGACATGCTCGGTGCAGGCGACGTACTGGGCACCATTGAGGCAGGTAGCGAGGCGATCATAGTGGGCTTGGTCGGCGGTAAACTGTGCGCCGACTGTGGCGTCAGGGTCACACCGCCGCCGCCGCACGCGGCGACCGACACGGCGAGAACCGCTATCGCCGGTGAGACGACGGATTTCAAGGAACGCATAGTGATTTCACTTTCTGAATACCGGAAGCGGCTATTCGAAAGTAACGTACGCGCCTCAGGAAGCGAAAAGTATGGGGTAAACCCTACTCTATTAGGGTTTACCCCCATACGCGGGAGTGGCTAAAGCCCGTATGATGGGTGCATGGGCATCGTCGGTGACTGGAGCGTTCCGTCGGCCGGTTCGAGTTGGTCGCTGCTTTCCGACCGTGAATGTCAGATTGCGAGCTGCGTTGCCATGGGCTACACGAACAGCGGCATAGCCGGGACGCTCGAAATCACCGAGAAGACCGTTGAAAAACATCTGACCAAGATATTTCACAAACTTGGGGTCAGATCGCGCGCCCAGCTCTTGCTCTTCATCGTCTCCGAAGAGACCGCTACGAGAGCTCCGGCCGTAAAGCAGAATAGCCTTAACGGTTCGTGAGCGGCCAAAAAGTAGGGTTTACCCCCATACGCACGGACCGCGAGACCTCGTATCATTGAGGGCATGAACTCCGTCTCCGGCTTCGGGAGCCACCTATCCCCCCTGGACGTGTCGATGCTTTCGGATCGGGAACGCGAGATCGCAGACGGCGTCAGTTTGGGCTACACCAACTATGGAATTGCGAGCAGACTCGAGATCGCCGAAAAGACCGTCGAGAAGCACTTGACGAGCATTTTCCGCAAGTTGGCGCTTACGTCGCGCGCGCAACTGAACCGAGCAACTCCTCGCGCCACTCCTCCACGTGCTCAAGCGCGCGCTCCGCGAGAAGGCGCCGCCGCTCCCGCTTATCGCGTACGGGAGGCCCCGGCAGCTCTGAAAAGTAGGCCCACGTAACGTTTGCCGGTTGAAAGTCGCGCGTCTGCGCGTTTTGCAGGTGTGCGATCACCGCTCCGAGCGCCGTATCGGGCGGCACGCTAAGCGGTTCGAGACCGCCCAGCGCTCGAACGGCGGACATCGCTGCGATGACACCGCACGCGGCAGCTTCGACATAGCCCTCGGCGCCCGTGATTTGACCGGCAAACCACGTCCGTGTGCTGCCGCGCAAGCGCAGATCGGGCAGCAAAAGTCGCGGCGCGTCCACGAACGAGTTGCGGTGCATGACGCCCAGACGCAGCCACTCCGCCCGCGCCAGGCCCGGAAGTTTACCGAACGCCTCTTTTTGCGCTGGCCACGTCAGCCGCGTCTGAAAGCCCACCAGGTTGTAAGCCGATCCGGCAGCGTTGTCCTGACGGAGCTGCACGACGGCATGCGGCGTTTTACCGGTGCGCGGATCCCGTAGACCGACGGGCTTGAGCGGCCCGTACCGCAGCGCATCCTCGCCGCGCGCCGCCATCTCCTCGATCGGAAGACAACCTTCGAAGTACGGAACCTTACCGCCCGCTGCGTCGGCTTCAAACTCTTTGGGTTCATGCTTCGGCAGCTCACGTAAATCGCGAACGAACGACGCGTACTGTTCGCGGTCGAGCGCAATGTTGAGGTAGTCGGCACCGTCGCCCTTATCGTAACGCGACTTCGCGTAGACCTGCGCGCGGTCAAGCGAGTCGGCGGCAACGATCGGCGAGGCGGCATCGTAGTAGTGCAAGCGTGGGCGGCCCTCCGACGGATGCGGTGCAGCGGCCGCCAGTAGCGCGTCGATCGCGTCGGCTAGCGGCTGTGACGGCAGCGGTCCGCACGCCACGATCGTGGCCACCGCGGGATCGATCGCGCACACCTCCTCGCGCACGACGCGCACGCGCGGATGGGCGGTCAGGCGTTCTTCCACAAGTTCCGCAAAACGCTCGCGGTCGACGGCGAGCGCACCACCGGCCGGTACGGCTGCTTCGCGCGCGCTCGATACGACCAACGAATCCAGACGTACGAGTTCTTCCTTGAGCAGCCCGACCGCGTTTTCGAGCGATGCACCGCGCAGCGAATTGCTGCACACGAGTTCCGCGAAGCGGTCCGTCTTGTGGGCCGGACCGCGCACGTGCGGCCGCATCTCATAGAGCTCAACGTCGAGACCGCGCTGCGCCGCCTGCCATGCCGCTTCGCAGCCCGCCAATCCCGCACCGACGACCCGCAACACGCTGGGACCCGCGGGCGGCTCGCTCGAATGCAAGTTGCGCGAAGCGCAACGCACTAGGCTTCGACCGGCTCGGCTTCGGCGTGTTCGGCGGCCGCGATCGAACTGGTGTCGTGCGTCTTATCGCGGCTGCACTCGAAGGTGGTCACGCCGCGCTTGGTCTTGGTGACGACGTATGCTCCGCAGACGGGGCACGGTTCGGGCACGACCCGATCCCACGATACGAAGTCGCAGGCCGGATAATTCGCGCAGCCGTAAAACGTGCGACCGCGGCGCGATTTGCGCTCGACGATCTTGCCGCCGTCCTTGGGACAGAGGGCGCCCGTATCAATGAGAATCGGCTTGGTCGTCTTACAGTCGGGATAGCCGGTACACGAGATGAAGCGCCCGAAGCGACCGGTCTTGAAGACCATCGGCCGTTCGCAATTCGGACAGATCTCGTCGGTCGGCTCGTCGCGCAGTTCGGCCTTGGGCAGCTTCTTCTCCGCCTCCTCGAGTTCGTGCTCGAACGGGCCGTAAAAACGACGCAAGACGTCGACCCAATTCTCCGCGTTGTCCTCGACGTGGTCGAGCTCGCTTTCCATCTTCGCCGTGTAGGCGAGGTCCATGATGTCGGGAAAGTGCTCGGCGAGCAGGTCGTTGACCGCCATGCCGATCTCCGTCGGCCGGAAGCGGCGCTCGATCTGCTCGACGTAGCGGCGCGCTTGAATCGTCTCGACGATCGAACTGTAGGTCGACGGGCGGCCGATGCCGTTATCTTCGAGCGCTTTGACGAGCGTCGCTTCGGTGAAGCGCGGCGGCGGTTCGGTAAAATGCTGCTTGGGTTCGAGCCCGCGGCGTTCGAGGGCTTCGTCGCGTTCGAGCGCCGGCAGCAGCACGCGTCCCGGCTTGCCATCCTTTGCCGCAGGGCCCGTGTCGGCGGCCGATTCATCGTCGCGGCCCTCTTCGTAGACCGCGGTATAACCGGCAAACTTGAGCACGCTGCCCGTCGCGCGGAAGAGGTAGCGCGCCGTGCCGCGCACCGGCTTTGCCGCGATGTCGGCCGAGGTCTGCGCGTAGAGGGCCGCCGCCATCTGTGAGGCGACGAAGCGCTCCCAAATGAGCGCATACAAGCGCAGTTCGTCGCGTTTGAGGACGCCGGCAAGCGACGCGGGCGTGCGCGTCACCGACGTGGGACGGATCGCTTCGTGCGCATCCTGCGCCCCTTCGCGTACCTTGAATTGACGAGCGCCGCCATGAAACTCGCGTCCGTACGTCCCTTCAACGTAGACTTTCGCCGCCTCGCGCGCGCCATCGCTGATGCGGGTCGAATCGGTGCGCATGTACGTGATGAGACCCTGGGTGCCTTCGGCGCCGAGATCGACGCCTTCGTAAAGAGCCTGCGCCGTCTGCATCGTCTTGCGCACGCGAAATTTCAGCTTGCGCGAAGCTTCTTGCTGCAAGGTCGAAGTCGTAAACGGCGGCGCTGCGTTGCGCCGCACGTCGCGCTCTTTGACCGCGCTGACCGCAAACGAGGCGTCCACGAGGTCCGCCATGATCTGATCGGCACGGCCGCCGTTGCCGATCTCGGCTTTGTGACCGTCGACCTCAACCAAGGCAGCTGAAAAGACATGTTCGGTGGTGTGCTTGCGCAGCAGTGCGGTGATCGACCAGTACTCACGCGGAACGAAAGCGCTGATCTCCCGCTCACGGTCGACGATGATTTTGACCGCCACCGACTGCACGCGGCCGGCGGACAGGCCGCCACGCACTTTGGCCCACAGCAGCGGCGATATTTTATAGCCGACGAGCCGGTCCAGAATGCGCCGCGCCTGCTGGGCGTTGACGCGATCCATGTCGATCTCGTGGGCCGACTCGAGCGCCCCGAGCGCCGCTTCCTTCGTGATCTCATGGAGCTCGATGCGCTTGGGGTGTTCGAGTTTGAGCAGCTCGGCGAGATGCCACGCAATCGCCTCGCCTTCGCGATCGGGGTCGGTCGCCAGGTACACGTCCGTCGCTGCTTTGGCGGCGCTGCGCAGCTCCTTGATGACGTCGCCCTTGCCTTTGATCGTCAGGTAGCGTGGGGCGAAATCGTGCTCGACATCGACGCCGAGCGTGCTTTTCGGAAGATCGCGAACGTGTCCGACCGAGGCCTTTACAACGTAACGAGGAGGCAAGAATTTCTTGATGGTGCGCGCCTTCGTCGGTGATTCGACGATGATCAGCGGCTTATTCAAACATCCCTCGTTTGGGTCCACGGACCCGATGCGTGGCTAAAACGCCATTAGTATAGCGCCGCCGTCAAGTGCAAGCGCTTCAAAAATCTTGCATATTGGCCGAACGCAGTATAAGATGCAACCAAAGACGTTGACGAACGAACCGTCGGCGTCCCTACGCAATGATCGTCCGCATGACGGACGAGGAGGACAAATTGGACGGTAATACCATGGATGACCGCGACATGAACGGCAGCGACGACGCCATGTCGACCGCCGCTCCGCGCCGCCGCCGGAGTACCGGGACCCGGAAAACGTCGAGTGCGACGGGCGCTCGTAAGGCGACCAACGGACGCAAGAAAGCGACCGGCGCTCGCAAAACGTCGGCCAAGAAATCGACCGGCGGCCGTAAGAAATCGACGGCCAAGAAGACAACGCGTAAGTCGACCGTCGGACGCAAAAAGACGACCGGGGGGCGTAAGAAGTCGACCACTGCCGGGCGCAAGAAGTCGACGGCCGGCCGCAAAAAGACCACCGCGAAGCGTGGCACCGGCACCCGCAAGAAAACCGGCGGCCGCAAAGCCTCCAACGGACGCAAGAAGTCAACGGCTAAGAAAACGACTCGCCGCAAAAAGGCATCGTAGCTCACACAAGAGGCGACCGGAAACACCGGTCGCCTCTTTCCTTTTCGGACGCGCGTTCCTAAGCCAGAACGGCCGCGCCGGCGGTTAAATCCGGCGCGTTGCCGCCGTGTTCTTCGACCCAGTGGCACGCAGCAACGTGCCCGGGCGCGTATGCTTTCAGCGGCGGTACCTCAACCTTGCAGCGGTCGAATGCAACGGGACAGCGCGTGTGAAAGCGGCAGCCCGAGGGCGGATTGACGGGTGAGGGGATGTCGCCGGTTAGGATGATGCGCTTGCGGCGCACCTCGACGGCGCGATCGGGGATCGGGATGGCCGAGAGCAGCGCTTGCGTATACGGGTGCAACGGATTATCGTACAGATCGTCACGATCGGCGATCTCGACGATCTTGCCGACGTACATGACCGCCACGCGCGTCGAGATATGCCGTACGACCGACAGGTCGTGCGCGATGAACAGATACGTCAGCCCGAACTGGGCCTGCAGATCCTGCATCAGGTTGATGACCTGCGCTTGAATCGAGACATCCAGGGCGGAGACGGGTTCGTCGGCGACGATGAATTTGGGGTCGACGGCGAGCGCGCGCGCAATGCCGATGCGCTGGCGCTGACCGCCGGAGAATTCGTGCGGAAAGCGGTTCGCATGGTACGGCTGCAGCCCGACGCGCCGCAGCAGATCCTGCACGCGCACGTCAACGTCTTTGCCGCGGGCCAGACCGTGAATGCGCAGCGGCTCGCCGATGATGGCGCCGACCGACATGCGCGGATTGAGCGAAGCGTAGGGGTCTTGGAAGATGATCTGCATCTCGCGACGCAAGCGGCGCAGGTCGTTGTGGCCGAGCGCGTGCACGTCGCGGCCGTCGAAGATCACCTGGCCTTTGGTCGCCGGCAGCAACCGCAGCACGACGCGTCCGGCCGTGGTTTTCCCTGACCCCGATTCCCCGACGAGACCGAGCGTCTCGCCCTGGCGGATCGCAAAGTCGATGCCGTCGACGGCCTTCACGTCGCCGACGTGCCGCGAGAAAACGCCCGCGCTGATCGGAAAATACTTGTAGAGGTCGCGGACTTCGAGGATGTCGGCGCGACCGTTCATACCGCTACCGCGGGCTCGCTCGGCGCCGTTGTCGCGCCGGTCGCCGTGCCCGGAATTTCGGGTGCGGAGTCGGCCGGAAGACGGCGCTCGCCGGCCGTGCGCTCATCGTACAGGAAGCAGCGCGCGATGTGCCCGTTCGAGAAGTCGTAGAGCGGCGTCGGCGTGTCGCAAATCGGCATGCGGTATTTGCAGCGTGGCGCAAATGAGCAGCCCTGCGGCAAGCGCAGCAAATTCGGGGGCTGGCCTTCGATCGGAACGAGCCGCGAATGCTCGCGGTCGTCGAGGCGCGGCAACGACTCCAGCAGCCCCATCGTGTACGGATGCTTCGGGGATGAGAATATTTGATCGGCCGTCCCGTACTCGACGAGGTTGCCAGCATACATCACGAGCACGTTGCGGCACGTTTCGGCGACGACCCCGAGATCGTGAGTGATCAGCACGATCGCCGAACCCAGGCGTTCCTGCATCTCGTTCATCAGCTGGATTATCTGCGCTTGGATCGTGACGTCGAGGGCCGTCGTCGGTTCGTCGGCGATCAGAACGTCCGGATCGCAGGAGAGCGCCATCGCGATCATCACCCGCTGCCGCATGCCGCCCGAGAGCTGGTGCGGATACTCACGTACGCGCTTCTCCGGAAGCGGCATGCGAACCAAGCGCAGCATGTCGATCGTCTTGGCGAGGGCGTCGCGTTTACCCAGCCCCAAATGCAGCCGGACCGCTTCGGAAATTTGCGAGCCGACCGTCAGCACCGGATTGAGCGAGGTCATCGGATCTTGGAAGATCATCGCGATGTCCTTACCGCGAATCTTACGCATTTCGGCTTCCGATTTCGAAAGCAGGTTCTGCCCGCGAAAAACGATCGAGCCGCCGTCGATGCGCCCGGGCGGCATCGGAACGAGCCGCATGATCGTGAGCGCGCTGACCGACTTGCCCGAACCCGATTCGCCGACGATGCCCAAGGTCGAGCCGCTTTCGACCGAATACGAAAGCCCGTTGATGGCACTGACGAAACCATCGTCGGTCTTGAAACCGACGGCGAGATTCTTGATCTCGAGCAGCGACAAGGCGGCTTAGATTCCGGTGATGCTCAAAGCGACGGCGAAGAAAACAAATCCGATTGCGACATAACTGGTCAAGCGCGAAAGCTGCTGGTCGAAGCCCAGTCGCGGCCGGTACGCCGACTCCACGCGACCGCCGATGGTACCGGAGAGTCCCTCCTGTTTCGTCGTTTGGACGGCCAAGAGAAACACGAGTCCGACCGCCAGGATCACGAACAGCGTCGCGAAGGTGTGCGTGAGCCACGGAAGATTGGCGGCCATCGCCGTCTTGTGCGTCGCGCCGAGATTCTGCAGTTGCTGATAAACCTGCGGCGAGAGCGTTGCTGAGGCATTCGGCGCGCCGCGCGGTGCCGGTGCAGCGGTGACCGCTCCAAACGGCACGGGCGTCGCGGCCGCAAGCAGGGTTACGAGGGAAATCATCGCGCTCTTCTTAGCTTGGCGGGGGTAAAACCCCCGCCAAGCAGCGCCTCCACTGCGCTACAGCGCGTTCAGAGCCGGCGAGCCCGTTCGTGTTCTGACGAAGCCGTTCTTACGCGGGTTGCGAGGTTTTCGCCCGACAGACCGAAGCTGGCGCGCTGCGAGGGCTGCTTATCGTGCTGGATGAGCACGTGCGGAACGCCGATACGCTCGATCGTGACGGCAAGGCCGCGATCGGAGGCAAACTCGGCGACGGCGGAGCCGAAGCCACCGGCGAGCGCATGCTCTTCGAGGGTGATGAACTTGCGGTGCGTCCGTGCGAGTTCGAACAGCAGCGCTTCGTCGAGCGGCCGCACGAAACGCATGTTCACGACCGTCGGCTTTAGGGTTTCGTCCTCGACGAGGTCGTACGCATCGAGCGCGACGTCGCACGTATTGCCGAGCGCGAGCAACGCGACGCTGTGGCCCTCGCGCAGCACCTCGGCTCGACCGTGCACGAGCGGTGCCGGCGCCTCGAGGTGATTGCCCGCGGAGTTGCCGCGCGGATAGCGGATCGCGACCGGCGACCCGAGCGTCAGCGCGTGGTCGAGCATCGGCGCGACTTCCGCTTCGATGCGCGGCGCCATGATCGTCATGTTCGGCAGCGTGCGCAGGTAAGCGATGTCGTAAAGGCCCATGTGCGTCGGTCCGTCGTCACCGGCCACGCCGGCACGATCCATGCAAAAGACCACGGGCAGATTCTGAATGACGACGTCGTGCACGATCTGATCGTACGCGCGCTGCAAAAAGGTCGAGTAGATGGCGACGACGGGTTTCATGCCCGCAGCGGCGGCACCGGCGGCGAAGCAGACGGCGTGCGCCTCGGCGATGCCGACATCGAAATATCGTTCGGGATGCCGCTTGGCGTAACGTTTGAGTTGGGTGCCGTCGGGCATGGCTGCCGTGATGGCGATGACCCGCCGATCCTTATCCGCCGCTACCGTCACCGCATCCGCGAACGCTTCGGAGAACGTCGCACGAGCGCTCGACTTAAACTCGATCTTACCGTTCTCGAGTTCGAAGGGCCCGACACCATGGAAGGTCCGCTTATCGAGTTCGGCCGGTTCGAAGCCTTTGCCCTTGACCGTCCGCACATGGAGCAACACGGGCCCCTGTATTTTGGCGGCGTCGGCGAGTACGTTGCACAGCGTGTCGTAATCGTGCCCGTCGATCGGCCCCACATAGCGGAAGCCCATCTCCTCGAAGATGACGGCCGCCTTCGGCTCGCTTGAGACGAACCGCATGCCGGCCTCTTCGGCGGTTGAAAGCGCCTTGCGCGCCGCGCCGCCGAACGGAACGTGAGCGAGCACGTCCTTGAGCGTCTCCCGCGCCGCATTGAAAAGCGGCTTCGAACGCAACGTGCCGAGGTAGCGGTCCATCGCGCCGACATTGGGTGCAATCGACATCTCGTTGTCGTTGAGAACGACGATGAAGTTCGTTTTGAGGTGACCGGCGTTGTTGATTGCTTCGTAGGCGAGCCCGCCCGTCAGCGCACCGTCACCGATGATGGCAACAACGGTCTCGTCGCCCCCCATGAGATCCCGAGCTTGAGCCATGCCGAGCGCCGCGGAAATCGACGTCGATGCATGACCCGCGCCGAACGCGTCGTACTCCGATTCCGAACGCATTGCAAAGCCGCTCAAGCCGCCGCCCTTACGGATCGTACCGATTCGCTTAGCGCGACCGGTCAGCATCTTGTGCACGTACACCTGATGACTGACGTCCCAGACGATCTTGTCTTTGGGCGCATCGAAGACTCGATGCAGTGCAAGCGTCAACTCGACGACGCCGAGATTCGGGCCCAGATGGCCGCCGTTCTTCGAACACGCTTGAACCAGTTGCTCGCGGATTTCACCCGCTAAAAGGTCAATCTCGGAACGCGACAGGGCATCGAGGTCGCGGGGCGAGTTTATGCGGTCAAGCACCATTGGACTATCTTTCACCATCGGACTGTCTTTTACACGCTTCGCCGCGCTAGGTCCGGCCGTCTCAGACAAAAGGGGCACGCTTGGCCCCTGGTGCACATCGCCCGCGTGGAGACCGCCTTCGCCGCCAGACCGCCGACGCCGCTGCGTCCCAGCCGGCGGCGGCGTGTGCTCGACGACGTCGCGCGCATCTTTTCGACGATCTGCAATCCCTTCGTCACCTCCCTCGCCCTGTTCGTTTTCATCGCACACGAGACGGCAACGGGAACCAACGCCTTTTGGCCGCTCTTCTTCACGAGCACGGCGTTCACGTCGATCGGTCCGATGCTCTACGTGCTGTGGTTGTACAGCACCGACCGCATCACCGACCTCGACATGTCGGTGCGCGCCGAACGCGAGAACGTGTTCAGCGCCTTCGTTATTTTCTACGCGCTCGGAACGTGCGTGCTTTATCTGCTCCACGCGCCGCGGCTGATGACCGCCACGCTGGCGGGCTACACCGGAGCATCGCTCATCGTTCAGTACATCACGCGGTATTGGAAGATATCGACCCACGCCCTCGGCATCACCGCGCCGCTCGTCGTCCTCGTGTATCTGTACGGAACGCAGCCCCTACCGTTCCTCATCCTGATCCCGCTCGTCGGCTGGTCGCGCATCCGCTTGCACGCGCATACGCCGCTGCAGGTCGTAGCGGGAACGTTCTTGGGCGCCGGTTCCGTGCTGCTCTTCTTGCGACTCTTTGGGTTGATTTGATGGGCCGGCGCGATGGCGAGTCGGAGACAGCCGTGAAAACGATCCGTATCGAGTTGGTCATCGCTACGCTTGCGCTCTTGGCAAGTGCAGCCGCGAGCATCGCTTCCATCGTTCAGACACGCACGATCGGGCGGGAACTCAGTGCGTCGGTCTGGCCGTATCTCGCTGTCGATACGACGTTCTCACCGCGATCAATCCAGGTCGCGATCGACAACGACGGGCTCGGACCAGCAGTCGTCCGAACGGTGCATCTGAGCGCCGACGGGCGCGCAGTGAACCGGCTACGCGATGCCGCGCTTGACCTGTTTCCCCGGAGCCACTCGCATGTGCCGAAACATAGTACGGCTAACGAAGATTTTAGCGCAATCGGAACTGGGACCGTAATCCGGCCCGGCGCTAGTCTGATGCTCGCTCGCGTGCAATCGCCGTTGCTGCACGTCGGTCCGGGATCCGTAGATCGGTTCGAGCTTACGATCTGCTACTGTTCGATCGTGAACGATTGCTGGACAATCGATAGCCGTGACACGCGACCGCCGCGGGAAGCACGCGACTGCCCGGGACAGCCGCCGATACTCTCGTACTAGAAGCGCCGTCGGATCCGGTACCGCGTAAGCGGCGATGATTTCAACCTCACGTTTGTCGAGCCCACGGCGCTTAGACTTCTCAGATTCGACGATACTTCGACGTCACCGGCAAGGAAGTGCCGCGGCGTCCCCGCTTTCGAGCCGCAGCGCCGGAGCGGTTGCGAAGTCGGCGCGATCGCTCGTCGGCTCGATCATTGCTTCGACTGCGCGGCGATACGGTTCCAATTCGCCCGTGGTTACATACTGGATATGCCCTGCGGGCGTGCGGGGGAGTCGCGCAAATGCCGCGGCGCGGCGGGCTTGGGCTCGCGCGGGATCGATGCGCGGAACATCGCCGAGGACGGCTGCGAAATGCACGTCGAGCAGCGGATAGTGGGTGCAACCGAACACCAGCGCGTCCAGCGGTGCGGTGAATTTCGCGCACGCCGCCGCCACTGCGTCGCGGGCGATAGCGCCGCTCAGCAGGCCGCTTTCCACAAGCGGAACGAGCGTAGGAGCGGCGATTTCCTGCACTGCGACGGCAGGGTTGCGTTCGTGAATCGCGCGGCCATACGCGCCCGAAGCGACGGTTGCAAGCGTACCGACGACGCCGACGCGGCGTGCGCCGGAATTCGCGACGTCGTCGGCAGCGGCGGCGATCAGGTCCAGAATCGGCACACGCGTCGCGGGCCACCCGCGCGAGGCGGCGATTGCGCACGACGTGTTGCAGCCCATCACGATTGCGTCGACGCCGCGCGCTTCCAGGTATGCGACGTTGTGCGCGAGCAGTTGCACGAGTTCGTCAGGCGTTCGATCGCCGTACGGGACGTGCGCCTGATCGGCGTAGTACACGATGTCCTCGCCCGGCAGCAGCGCGCGCACCGCGCGCAGGACCGTTAGCCCGCCTAAGCCGGAGTCGAAGATGCCGAGAATGTCAGCGACCGCCCCCGTCGGGCGGAACTTGCGAGACGGGCGACGGCGCTGAGGCGTAGGCACCGACGCCCTCGGCAATTGCGAGCGCGACTTTCTGCAAGAACGACGGGTCACGTAGCAAAGCGGCATCTCGCGGGCTCGTGAGAAATGCCGATTCGATCAAGATGGAGGGCATCGTCGTGTGGGCGATCACGTAGAACTTGTCCTTGATGATGCCGTCGTCTTTGGTCGGAAGGTCGGCAACGAGTCGCGCGTGGACGGCGCGCGCGAATTCGTACGAGTCCGGCTTGTAGTAGTACGTCGTCGTTCCGCTCACGCTGCCGCTGTTGGGAAAAGCGTTGCTGTGCACGCTGATGAGGAGCCGCGCATGCGCGTTGTTCGCGATGCCGTCGCGCGCTTGCAACTCATCGCGACCTGAATCGTTCGGTTGGTAGACGTCGATGTCGGAGTCGCGGGTCATTTTGACGACCCACCCGCGCGAAACCAGCAGATCGCGCAACCGTCGCGACATGTCGAGGTTGAGATCTTTCTCGACGAGACCGTTATGCAGTGCGCCCACGTCGCTTCCCCCGTGACCCGGGTCGATCACGATCACGCGCGAACCGTAACTGGGCGGGGGCGCGAATTTCCACGTTCCGGTCGGAACGGGAACCGGTTCTTCGTTGCTCGGCGGCAGCGGTGGGGCGGTGCCGGCGGACGCAACGAGGCGGCCGTCGGTAATCTGACCGTAGCCCACGCGCTGCGGGCTTGCATCGTCGACCGGATCGATTGCGATCGTCGCACCGCCGGGATTGGCGATTAGGTTGACGACTCGCGGCGACGATAGCGTGAAAGCGACGCGCACCGTCGGCACGTGATCGCGCGGTCCGATGAAGCCTTTTACTCGCAGCGATTTGACGGTATCGTCCTGCAATGACTCGTCCTGGGCGGCCGTCGCAAGCACCGCAGGCTTGAGATCGACGTACCAGCGATCGTCCGGTAGACGATGCCATTCGTAACCGACGTTACCCGATAGTGTAAGGTGCATGTCGAAGCCGTCGTCGCTGGTCGCTGCGCTCGTGATGGCGGTGATCTGAACCGGCGCTTGCGACGCTGCCGGCGTGGCAAGTATCGCTGACGGCGACGTGAGAGGGGGCGGCGCAGGCGACGGTATCGGTGCCGATCGCGACGGGAACGCCGGCTCGCGTCCAACCGGCGCGCTCGCAACCAACGTCGCGCCTTGCGCGGGCAGCGGCGCGCCACCCAGCGCGACGCCGGCCGGGGCGAATTCGAGCGTCAGCGCATTGGGGGAGTCGCTCGGTAGAAGTGCGTGGACGCTTCCCGGCGCGGCGTTGAAATCGACGACGGTCGTCGGGTTCTTCGGCGTGCCGGCGCTTGCGATCACGACGCCGGTCAGCGCCGGCCCTCCCACGCTCCGCTCGCGCTCGAGCGTCGAGCCGACTCCGGAAAACGACAGAGCGACGTGGGCGTCTCGCGGGCCCGTGAGCCGTTTGAAATGGAGCGCCGTCGCGCCGCGCAAGGTGAGCACCGTGGCGCGTTTTTCGCTGCGTACGTCGAGTGACCCGATCTCAGGCTGCAGGACGGAGGTATCGCCGTCGACCACGGCATCGACGTAGAGTGCTTTTGCAACGTCGAGAAACGGAAGGTACACAGCGTTTCCGCTCACGTACGGCGCGAATGCCGCGCTCTGCACGATGCCGCCGACGGTGTACCGCGTGGAGCCGACGACGAAGGCGATCGTGCGGCGGTCGGCGCTCGTGACCACGACGTACTTCTGCCCGGGTTGATAGGCGAGCGTCGCACCGAGCGCTCCCAGGAAACGAACGAGCCCCCCATCGGTTGTCGAAATTCCAAGCGTCCCGCCCTTGACTTGCGGTTGCTCGAAGATCAAGCGCGTACCGGCGAACCAGTAATCGGTCGTCGCATCGTCGGCGCGCGCTGGCCGAGGGTGCGCGCCGAGACCCGCGATCAGGGCGGCGAGAACGAAGACAAACGAAACTTTACCAACTTTGACGCGTGAGCGGTTCATCGAGTTCAAGATGACCTCCGGGCAACGTGGAAACGCGCGCGCCGTCGACGCGCACTTGCACGGCATCGATGCCGGGCAATGCCGTCAGCGTCCAGACGAGCGCTTTGAACTCGCCGCTTTCGGCGAGACTGCCGCTCGGCGCGGTCGTGATGCTACCATCGAGATCGACCGAAGCAGTCGAACCCTTAACGTCGACCGAGCGGACGACGGTTCCCGCCGGGAACCGCACTGCCGGAACATCCGGCGCAGGACCCGCAACCGCTTGAACCGCCCCGTAGAACGCCGCGCTCGGACGGTCTTGCGCCGGATCGAGCGACACGTTCCATTTCGCGAGCGTCGTTCCGTCGGTCTTCGTGTAATACACCGCCACGCTTTCGCCCACGTTCGCAGCCGGGCGAGCGAACACCCGATAACCGATATAGGCGGCAACCCCAAGCAGCGCGACCACGCCGATGACGCGCAGCAGCTTCATTGGTGTTCACGCTTCGCCGCGCAGCGGCGGCGCTACTGCAAATACTTCTCGACGGTGTCGCCGGAGCGCAAGTGCGCTTCTTGCGGATTTTGGTCGAACTCTTCGCGCGCGCGCCGTTGGCGCAACAGATCGTAGTAGCGGTCGAGTTCGACATTGACCTCGTCGAGCCGACGCCCTGCGGTTTCATCATGTGCGCCGGCTCCCCCAGCATCGAGAAGCCGGTGCTCTTCAGCTACGAGTTCCTCGATGTGCCGCTGTATGTCCGAGGGGTTCATGGGCCGCCCGCCTCGGCATCGTCGGGCAGGCCTTCCCCGAGTTCCGACTGGGTCAGAATCTCCTGTTGGGAGATCATGCCGGTGTCGTCGGCGGCCACGACGGCGTCGTGTGCATCGTCGTCACCGGGGACGGGACGTTCGATATCTTCGTTGTGCATGTCCCGATGTTACCCACGAGCATTGCGCTACGCACGCCTCCTTCGGCCTCACGTTTGCTTCGAATCGTTGCCTTCGGCCACGATTTGGCCGTAGTTCAAGAGCGCGACGAGCGAGGTGCCCCCGATCACGTTGCCGATGAAGACCGGGAGAAGATAGCTCCCCAGGTATGCCGCAATCGACAGATGGCCCGTCGCGACGACGAACATCACTTCGACCGAACCGGCGATAATGTGCGAGAACGACCCCAGGCCGACGACGTAGGTGACGAGGATGATGACGAAGGGCCGCATGACGTCGGCGAACGGCAGCAGCCAGACCATCAGTGCGATCAGGTAGCCCGCGGCGATGCCGCGTACGACGATGGTCCCGAAGTCCGGAGCCGCGGCTTCCTGCCCGATCTGGAGGAACGTGGCGCGCACGGCATCGGAGAAAAAGGGCAGATGTGCGACTGCCGCCGCGAAGCAAGCCGCCCCGATGAGGTTGGCAAGCAGCACGATCATCCACAAGCGCGCCACCCGCCAAAGCGTTTGGAGCTTGTCGGGGTTGTCCAGCAACGGCAGGATGGCCGTCAGCGTATTCTCGGTGAACAGTTGTTGGCGGCCCAAAATCACGAACAAAAAGCCGAGTGAGTATCCGATGCTGTCGACGAGGGGACGCCATTTAACGTCGGGCAGCATGGCGCGGATCAGCCCTTCGCCCACCAGCGACACGCCCATCGAAAGACCGGCGGCGTAGCCCGAAGCAGCGAGCGAGAACACCGGCCGCCCGAGCTCGAGCTCACCCTCCCGGCGCACCGTTTCAAAGACGACGACGGCACGGGGTGGGCTACGGTCTTCGACCTCGCGTTCTTCGTCCTCGGTAAGTTCGACCGTCGAGCCGGATTTGTCGGGTTCGGCAAGCGCCATATGATTGTGTTCTTTCTTCGCCATACGGTAACGGCTGGTTTAGCCGCTTGCCGTACGGCGCGGCGCTATTTCAAGGAGGCTCTGATTTATCGCGTGGCTAGGAGCTTAGGGCCGAAGTGGGCTTGAGCCCATGAGGCCCGTAGCGACGACGCCATGCGGTAAATCGGAGCCTCCTTGAGCGGCGGGGCTTTACGGCATCCCGGGTTAAGAGGTCAACGAATGGGCCCGCGGATCTACAACTTGTTTCCCACGCTCGCGGGACCGGTTGCACGTTGGACCGACCATCTTGAGCGCATTTCTGCCATGTGCTTCGACTGGGTGTACGTCAATCCGTTCCACCGTACCGGCGGCTCGGGAAGCCTCTACGCCGTTGCCGATTACCGGCAACTGAACCCCCTCCTGCGCGGTGCCGCCGATGCGCAAGACGACGAGATACTGCGCAACTTTTTCGATGCGGCGCACGAACACGGGCTAGCGGTCATGATGGACCTCGTCATCAACCATACCGCCAACGACGCAGCGCTCGTGCAGCAGCATCCGCAGTGGTACCGGCACGATGCGACCGGCAAGATCGTGTCACCCTCAGCCGTCGATCCCGATGATCCCTCGAAGGTGTCGGTGTGGGGCGATCTGGCGGAACTCGATTACGGCGAACGGCCCGCGCGGGCGGAATTAGTCGGCTACTTCACGCAGATCGCGCGTCACTACGCGGACCTGGGAGTGCGCGGATTCCGCTGCGATGCGGCCTATCAGGTGCCGGGCGCCGTGTGGTCGGAGATCATCTCCGGGGTGCGCAGCGTGCGACCCGATGCATTCTTCGCGGCTGAAACGCTCGGTTGCACCCCGCAAGCGGTCGCGCAGCTGCGCGGGGCCGGTTTCGACGCGCTTTTCAATAGTTCGAAATGGTGGGATTTTCAATCTGCTTGGCTCCTCGATCAGTACGAAGCCTTTCGCCACATCGCCCCGTCGATCGCCTTCCCGGAAAGTCACGATACCCCGCGTTTGATTGCGGAGCTTTCAACGCTCGGCACCGCTGAGGTAGAAGCGGCGTACCGCTTCCGGTATCTTTTCGCGGCCATCTTTTCGAGTGGTGTGATGATGCCGATGGGCTATGAATACGGCTTTGGGAAGCCTTTGGACGTCGTGCGAACCAGGCCCGAAGATTGGGAACAGCCGCGCTTCGATTTGACCGGCTTTATTGCGGCTACCAACGCCATAAAAGCGTCGGTTCCGGGCCTCGGCGAGGAAGGCCCCCAGCGTCTCGTGCGTTTCGGGCCAGGTGCACCGATCGGCCTCGTGCGTGACGGCGGCGCATCCGGCGGCGCGACGCTTTCTTTAATCAATGCCGACGCCGTCAACGCGGGCGCGCGCGCGACGGCCGGTATCGATGGAGCGGACATCGTGCGTGCGCTTGGCCATGCCGCGCGTGAGATTACTCCAGGTGATGAAGCACCGCATGCCGTCGATGCCTACGAGCGCCTCACCCTCGCCCCGCTCACTATCCGGGTCTTCGCTGCCGACGCCACTTCGGCGCAGCCTCGGCTCACGCCGCGAACATCGCGGCGCACGCGGCCCGGAGCCCGCGCGAGCGCAACGCCTGCCGTCATCGAGAACGTGCGGCCACAACTCGACGGCGGCCGTCACCCGATCAAACGCGTGATCGGTGACCGCGTCGACGTAACGGCCGACGTCTTTCGCGACGGCCACGATGCTCTCGCTGCCGCGCTGCTCTACCGCGAACGCGGGGCGCAGACATGGTGGGAAGCACCGTTCCGTTTCGTCGACGATGACGCTTGGACCGGCAGCTTTCCCGTCGGGCGCAATACGCGCTATGAGTATACGCTCGAAGCATGGCCGGACGTCTTCGGTTCGTGGCAGAGCGACGTTCGCAAGAAACGCGCCGCGGCGCAAGCCATCGCGCTCGATCTCGCCGAAGGTCGCGCCCTCGTCGACGCCGCGCGCGTCCGCGCCGCCGGCGACGAGCGGAACCGCATCGACAAACTCTCGAGCGAACTCGATGCCGTGCGCAACGAAGTCGCGTACGCCGACTTACTGCTCGGCGAAGACGCTGCAGCCGCGGTCCGGCTCGTGCCCGACCGAACCCTCGCAACGCGGTACGTCCCGGTGCTCGAAGCCGTCTGCGACCGCCGCGCGGCGCAGTTCGGCGCCTGGTACGAACTTTTCGTGCGGTCGCAGGGAACGATGCACGGTGTTGCGGGGACCTTCGCCGATGCCGCACTGCGCTTGCCGGCCATTCGCGCCATGGGTTTCGACGTGGTGTACCTCGCGCCGATCCACCCGATCGGCCGGGCCTTCCGCAAGGGCCGTAACAATGCGCCGCAAGCCGAACCAAACGATCCGGGAAGTCCCTGGGCAATAGGCAACCGGCACGGCGGCCACACCGCCGTCGCGCCCGAACTCGGGACGCTCGATGACTTCGATCGCTTCGTCGCCGCCGCGCGTGCGAACAACCTCGAGATCGCGCTCGATTACGCGCTGCAATGCTCGCCCGACCATCCGTACGTCGCGACGCATCCCGAGTGGTTTGAAATCCGCACCGACGGCTCGATCAAGCATGCTGAGAATCCGCCGAAAAAGTATGAGGACATCGTCAACTTCAAGTGGCACGGGCCGCACGCTGCCGAACTTTGGAATGAGCTGCGCGACGTCATCTTGTTTTGGATCGCCCGAGGCGTTACGATCTTTCGCGTCGACAATCCCCACACCAAGCCTTTTGCATTCTGGTCCTGGATGATCGCCGACGTGCAGTCGCGCCGGCCCGACACAATTTTTCTTGCCGAAGCATTCACGCGACCGAAGGTGATGAAGGAGCTTGCGAAGCTCGGTTTTACGCAGTCCTATACCTACTTTACGTGGCGCAACACCAAAGCGGAGCTAACCGCGTACATCGAAGAGCTTGCGGGTACCGAGATGGCGGAATACTACCGGCCGAATTTCTTCGCCAACACGCCCGATATTCTGCCGCGCTTCCTGCAGACCGGCGGCCGCCCGGCATTCGTCGTCCGGCTTGTGCTGGCGGCTACGCTCTCGAGTCTTTACGGCATCTACAGCGGATTCGAACTGTGCGAACACGCTGCCCTTGACGGGCGGGAAGAGTATGCCGATTCTGAAAAATACGAGATCCGCGTGCGCGACTGGAACGCTCCGGGGAACATCATCGATACCATTACGCGCATCAATCGCATTCGGCGCGAGAATCCGTCGTTACACGACTGGCGCAACGTACGGTTCTATCGCGCCGACGACGACGCCGTCGTCTTTTACGGCAAACGTCACGGCGACAACATCGTGCTCGTTGCCGTCAACCTCGACCCCTTCACGGTACGCGAGACGACGCTATGGTTCCCGACGGGCGACCTCGGGCTCGCCGACGGCGACGAGTATGAGCTCGAAGAACTCTTGAGCGGGGCCGGAGCGGCCCAGCGCCGCGGCTCACCCCACGGCGTGCGCCTCGATCCCGCTCGCAACCCGGCAGCGATCTACCGCTTGAGGCTTCCGCTTGCCCGTTAACGACAAGTACTGGTACAAAGACGCGATCATCTACCAGCTGCACGTCAAGGCGTTCTTCGATTCGAACGACGACGGCATCGGCGATTTTCGCGGACTCACGGAGAAGCTCGACTACATCAAGTCGCTCGGCGCGACGTGCGTTTGGCTCTTGCCGTTCTTTCCTTCGCCGATGCGCGACGACGGCTACGACATCGCCGAGTACCGGGCAATCAATCCCGCTTTCGGCACGACGCAAGACTTCCGCCGCTTCGTTAACGCCGCGCATGACCGTGGCATTCGCGTTTTGATCGAGCTCGTCGTCAACCACACCTCCGATCAGCACGCGTGGTTCCAACGCGCGCGCCGCGCGAAGCCGGGTTCGGCCTGGCGCGATTTCTACGTGTGGAGCGATTCGGACAAGAAGTTTGTCGACTGCCGCATCATCTTTAGCGATACCGAAACGTCGAACTGGACGTGGGATCCGGTCGCGGGACAGTACTACTGGCACCGCTTCTTCTCGCACCAGCCCGACCTCAACTTCGCGAACATGCGCGTCGTCGAAGCCATTCTCAACGTGATGCGCTTCTGGCTCGCGACCGGCGTCGACGGCCTTCGGCTGGACGCCGTGCCGTATTTGTGCGAGCGGGAGGGCACGAGCTGTGAGAATTTGCCGGAGACACACGGCGTGCTCAAGATTCTGCGCGCGGTGCTCGACGCCGAATATCCCGACCGCGTTTTCCTGGCCGAAGCGAACCAGTGGCCCGAGGACGTGCGCCCGTATTTCGGCGACGGCGACGAGTGTCACATGGCCTTTCACTTTCCGCTCATGCCGCGCATGTTCATGGCGATCGCCGAAGAGGACCGCTATCCGATCATCGATATCATGCGCCAGACCCCCGACATCCCCGAGGGTTGTCAGTGGGCGATCTTTCTGCGCAATCACGATGAGATGACGCTCGAGATGGTGACCGAGCGCGAGCGCGACAACATGTACCGCATCTACGCAAGCGAACCGGGCTCGCGCATCAACGTCGGAATTCGGCGCCGGCTCGCGCCGCTGATGGAAAACGACCTCCGGCGCATGGAGCTGCTCACCGGACTGCTGCTCTCGATGCCGGGCACGCCGATCGTCTACTACGGCGATGAGATCGGGATGGGCGACAATATCTATCTGAGCGACCGCGACGGCGTGCGTACGCCGATGCAGTGGTCGATCGACCGTAACGGCGGCTTCTCGCGCGCCGATCCGGCCCGCCTCTTTTTGCCGCCGATCGCCGACCCGGTCTACGGCTACCAAACCGTCAACGTCGAGTCGCAAGCGCGCAGCCCGTCTTCGAAGCTCAACTGGCTTCGTAAGCTGATCTCCGTGCGCCAGAGTTATCGGGTCTTCGGTCGTGGCAGCTTACGTTTTCTTGCGCCTTCCAATCGGAAGATCATCGCATACGTGCGCGAGTACGAAGACGAGCACGTGCTGTGCGTCGCAAACCTCGCGCGTTCCGCGCAACAAGTCGCCCTCGACCTCGCGGATTTCCAAGGCCGCGTGCCGGTCGAGATGGTCGGCTGGAGTGCCTTTGCCACGATCGGTGAGGAACGCTACGTCCTCACCTTGCCCGGTCACGGATTCTACTGGTTTTTGCTCTCGGATGTGGCGCAAGCGCCAACGTGGGACACCGAAGCAGCGGGTCAACTGCCCGAACTCCACACGCTCGTCCTGCCGAACGACGGTTCCGGAACCGCGCTCGGCGGTAAAGCGCTCGCGACGTTCGAACGCGACGTCTTGCCGGGATATCTGCCAAAGCAACGCTGGTTTGCCGACAAGGACGCCGCCGTCGAAAGCGCGGCCGTCGTCGACACGGTGCGTGTCAGGTCGGACGGCGTAACGGCCTCACTGACCGTCGTTGACGCGCTGCGGCGCTATTTCGTGCCGCTAGCGATCGTCGACGAAGACGGCGGCCGCGACATGCCGTCCGCGCGCGCCACGCTCGCGCGGACCCGTACCGGCTCGCGCGGCGGGTTGCTGTGCGACGCATTCGCCGTTGAATCGTTTCCTTTTGCCGTGCTGGACATGGTGCGCAGCGCAAGCCGTCACACGTCGACGCGCGGCGGAACGTTTGCCGGATTCCCGGCGCCGGCACTCCAGACGCTGACGCTCTCGAAGAACCCGCGCATCGGACGCATCGATGTCGAGCAGAGCAACACGTCGGTCGTCATCGATGACCGTCTGCTTCTCAAAGGCTATCGTCGGATCGATGCGGGGCCGCAGCCCGAGCTTGAAATCGCACGCTTTCTCGATGCCGTCGGGTACCGCAATACGCCGACGCTTTACGGTTTCGTCGAGCATACGACCGCCGGCGGCGACTCGACGGCGCTGTGCATCCTGCAAGCGTTCGTCGAGAACCAGGGCGATGGTTGGGCGACGACGCTCGCGTACCTCGACCGCTTCTTCGATCGCCGCCGGGCGCTCGATGCGGGAACTTCCCCGGAGAACGTATCGGAGGACGAGCGTTTCGAACTCGACGAGCACCAGCTTTACGTCACGCGCATGCACCGCCTGGGAGTCCGCACCGCGGAGCTGCATCGTGCCTTTGCGACCTCGCTTGGTGAGGCGGCCTTCGAACCCGAGCCCGTTACCGCGGACGACTTGCGGGCATGGAGCGTCGAGGCGCGCGCGAGTGCGGAAGCCGCGCTCGGTTCGCTCGCGCGAAATCTCGAGCGCGTCCCCGCGGATCTGCGCGATTTTGCCTCGGATTTGCTCGCCGGGCGCGAGGACTTGTTGGCGCGCACACAGTTCGAACCGTTCGCGAAGAAGGGTCTCGTGAAGACGCGCTACCACGGCGATTTCCACCTCGGCCAGGTGCTCGTCGTCGCCGATGATTTCACGATCGTCGATTTCGAGGGCGAACCGAGCCGGCCGCTCGCCGACCGGCGCCGCAAGTCGTCACCACTGCGCGATGTCGCAGGAATACTTCGGTCCTTGAACTATGCTGCCGTCGCGGCCATGCGCGGCGTCGTCGCCGACCGCGCCGGCGACACGGCGGCGCTCGAACCCTACGCGCTCGACTGGGAGCGCCGGAGCGTGGATGCTTTCCTGCGCGGATACCGCGAGACGATCGCAGGCAGCGCTTCCTATCCGAGCGATCCTGCCGCCGCGGCACGCCTGCTCGAAGTCTTCGTGCTCGAGAAGGCCTTTTACGAAATGTCCTACGAGCTCGCAAACCGGCCCGCGTGGGTGCGCATTCCACTGGAAGGCATACGCGGAATTCTGGAATCGCCGCATGCTGCGCGCTGAAGACGTTGCCTCGATCGCGCGGGGCGAGCACGGAGATCCCTTTTCCGTGCTCGGCATGCACGACGCGGACGACGTCATATCGGTGCGCGTCTTCTTACCGCAAGCGGCGCGAGTTGAAGTGCTCGACATCGGCGGCGCCGTCGTCGCCGAACTCGACCTCATCGAACCCGGCGGGTTCTTTGCGGCGAAAGTAGCGAGGCGGCGTGAGCGCTTTGCGTACCGTTTGCGCTTGACCGTCGGCGACGATGCTTGGGAGATCGACGACCCGTACCGTTTCGGACCGGTGCTCGGTGAACTCGACGACTATCTGCTCGCCGAAGGACGCCACGTACGGCTATACGAGAAGCTCGGTGCGCACCAAGCGACGCTCGACGATGTTTGGGGGACGACGTTCGCCGTGTGGGCGCCCAATGCCAAACGCGTCTCCGTCGTCGGCGACTTCAACGACTGGGACGGCCGGCGACATCCGATGCGCTTTCGCCATGGCACCGGCATGTGGGAACTCTTCTTACCGAGCGTGAGCCCCGGAAGCACGTACAAGTATGAACTGCTCGACCGCGACGGGACACTGCTGCCGCTCAAAGCCGATCCCGTCGGGTTCGCAGCCGAACGGCCGCCGGCGACGGCATCGATCGTGGCCGCCGCGCCGGAGTACTCGTGGACCGACGCAGAGTGGATTGCCGCGCGGGACGCCGCCGGGCGACGCGACGCGCCGATCGCCATTTATGAAGTGCACCTCGGTTCTTGGAAACGCGCCGAAGGGAACCGTTATCTCACTTACCGCGAACTCGCGGCGGACCTCGTTCCATACGTCGCGGCACTGGGCTTCACGCACATCGAATTGATGCCCGTCGCCGAATACCCGTTCGACGGTTCGTGGGGATATCAGCCGATCGGCCTATTTGCGCCGACGAGCCGCTTCGGTTCACCCGCTGACTTCGCCGCCTTCGTCGACCGCGTGCACGACGCGGGACTCGGGCTCCTGCTCGATTGGGTGCCCGGGCATTTCCCAAGCGACGCACACGGCCTCGCTCTTTTCGACGGCACCCACCTCTACGAGCACGCCGATCGACGCCAAGGGTTTCAGCCCGACTGGAACACATTGATCTACAACTTCGGGCGCACCGAAGTGGTAAATTTCCTGATCGCTAACGCGCTCTTCTGGCTCGACCGCTATCACGTCGACGGCTTGCGCGTCGACGCGGTCGCTTCGATGTTGTATCTCGACTACAGCCGCAATCCCGGCGAATGGATTCCCAACCGTTTCGGCGGCCGTGAAAACTTGGCAGCGACCGCGTTCTTGCGGCGGACGAATGAAGCCGTTTACGGTGAGACGAGCGCCGTCACCGTCGCCGAGGAATCGACCGCCTGGCCCAAGGTTTCAGCGCCGACGTACGACGGCGGACTCGGCTTCGGTTACAAGTGGAACATGGGTTGGATGCACGATACGCTTGCGTACATGCGCGAGGACCCACTCCATCGCGGATTCCATCAAGACCGGTTGACGTTCGGTTTCACGTACGCGTTCAACGAGAACTTCGTGCTACCGCTCTCACACGACGAAGTCGTCCACGGCAAAGGCTCGTTGCTCGGCAAGATGCCCGGCGACGATTGGCAGCGCTTCGCGAACTTGCGCGCCTACTACGGCTTCATGTATGCCCACCCCGGCAAGAAGTTGCTCTTCATGGGCGGTGAATTCGCGCAGGAACGCGAGTGGAACCACGATCGCAGCCTCGACTGGTACCTGCTCGACGATGCGCGCCACCAGGGTATCCACAACCTTGTCGGCGACCTTAACCGCGCATATCGCTCGTTGCCTCCATTGCACGAACTGGACTCCGAACCCGGCGGATTCGAGTGGATTCTTTCCGACCGCGGCGCCTGCGTCGTTGCGTTTCTGCGTCGCGCGCGAACTGCCGGCGATTTCGTGATTGCAATCTCGAATTTCACGCCGGTCGTGCGCCACAATTACCGGGTCGGAGTTCCAGCCGGCGGTGAATACGTCGAAGTGCTCAACACGGACGATCCGCGCTATGGCGGCAGCGGCGTCCGTAACGGCCGGGTGACCGCCGAAGAGTTTAGCCTAAACGACAAGCCGTACTCGTTGAACATGACGTTGCCGCCACTAGCAACCGTTATTGTGAAGCGCGATCTCGAATCACGTAGCCGAGCCTGATCCGAAGGGCTCCATTTGTCGGCACTCTTCGGTTCGCCGCGCCGGCTTCACGTAGTCGCGCGCCCGTTCGAGGCGAACGGGTTGCGATGTCGTTCGGCTCATGCTGCTCATTGTGGTTCGCGCGGTCTGTCACTGCCGTTTTCAGTCCGGCATAGGCGAGGCGTCCGATTCTGACTGTTGCAGAGAACGTCGTCATCTATGTTGTGACGGCGACGCTAGGGGCGACGGCGCTTGCTTCTGAGACGGCGACGCCGAGGGCGACGGAAACTCGTCCGGTGACGGCGACGCGGCGGCCGGTTTCGGGAAACAGCCGTCGGCGGCGATCATTGAGGCCGGAAGGGGTGACGGCAGAGTCGAGGTTAGGCCGAAATCAAGAGGATACGTCGAGCCGCCGTCGGTCATGTAGGTTCCGGTGATCGTGGCATTTCCGTTTACCGGGACGTTGAAAGCGCGTACGAGATACCGCTCGGGCTGCTTTGCGCACTGCAAGCGCAGCGGCGCAGGATCCCCCGTGAAGTTGATCGTGGTGGTGACCGGATAACCGATCGGCTTTTCGTAGAGATATACGATCGCGGGCGCTTGCGTCGGATTGGATAACGTGAGGTTCACATTGCGAACGATGCCGTAGTCGCCCGCGAGTGCGCGTCCGCCGGCGCGCAAGTTTGGAATCGGCGGGTCGCCGGCACCGACGGTGACCGGCGTCGGTTCAGGACCTCCCACTGCGTACGCGAGCGCGAGTGAGAACGGCTGCGCGATGTCGTATGCGCCGCGCCGTTGCTTTCCGTCAGAAAGGAGTTCGCCCGTGCCCAAGAGGGTGGCGAGGTCAGCAGCGGGTGAAAGCGCAAGCACGCTGACGCGTACGGGATTACCATCGGTGAGCGCGATATCGAGCGAGCCCGCCACGAGATCGCCCGCTTTCATCGCGGTATCGCTGGTAAAGATCGTGAGCGGCGCGCCGGCGGGCACATCGAGCCTGACGCCGGCGTTGCGGGCGTGATCGTCGAGAAAGCGGTACGTGGCGCTTTGTCCGACGTAAAAGATTGCCGGGTTGGGGCCTGCGCCACGGCCGATCACGTTGACGCGCGCCGTACCCGTCGGCGTATCGAGTACGATGACGACCGATTCGTTCGGCACTTTTGTTTGGTGATAGTAGTAGAGGCGCACCGGCTGCTCGTGCGTCAGCATGCCGCGAAACAACACGCCGTCCTGCGTGAGCTCTTCGGGGTCATCGCTGTAGAACAGGACCGTCGGCGGGATCGGCGTCGGCGCGGCAACGCTGACGTGGACGTTCGCGACACCATCGACGTCGACGTAGCGGTTCTTACCGTCGACGTGAAAGCGCAACGGTGCATCGATGCTCTCCCCTGGACCGAGCGACGTGGGAAGTTGCACGCCGCCTGGGACGAGCGCTGCGCCGGGCAGCGGCTGCACCGCGCGAAGCAGTGCCGCATGAATTTGCGTCGCGGCGAAATCAGCCGTTGGATCTCCCGTCAGCGCTACGGTCACATCATTCGGCGCGAAACCCGCATTTGGACCGACGAGAACGCTTGCCGTCGCCATCGCCCCACGCGCATCGCTGACGGTCAGCATCGCGGTACCGTTCGTCAATCCCCGCAGGACGAGCGTGTTGCTTCCAGGATCGAGTTGCACGTCCGCGATCGGCGCCGAAAGCGTCGCGCGCAGCGGTGATACACCGGCGACGATCGGAATCGGGGCGCTTGATGCCCCGACATTCAACTGCAGGCGTGCCTTTCCGAGCGCGAACCGGCCCGCAACCGGAGACGGTTGCACGGACGCGCCCGGCGACGGCATCACGCTCCCTGGTGTCGTCGCTACGGGTGTCGGCGTGACCAGAGGTAATGGTGTTGCGGGCGATACGGAGGCGAACGGAGCGGGCGACACTATCGGTGGCGGCGGTGGGGGCGGTGGAACGATCGGCACGCGCGCTCATTCGCGTCCGGCGTCCTCAGAACTCTTATCAGCTGCCGGTAGGACGAATACGATAGATGCTGCCGGACTGATCGTCGGCGACGAACAGGCTGCCGTTCGGCCCGACGGCGATGCCGGTGGGGCGTCCGATGCGAATGTCGTTGTTCGCGTTGTTTTGGAACCCGGTCAGAAAATCGTGCCACTGCGCGGTCGGGTCGTTCCAATTGACCGGCGTCACCGGCACGTCGCCGTTCATCGGGACGAACGCGACGTGCGGCGCGATGTGATGACCGTTGATCACGTGCCAACTGCCGTGTGCGGCAACGAAAAGTCCGCCGCGATATGCACTCGGAAAAGCGTAAGGTCCGCTCTGCGAGCCGGATAGAACGCCGCACCGATCAACGTCGAGTAAGCCGGGAACTCGACGCGCGGGATCACGGTATTCGAACAATTTACGCCGGCCGTGTACGCATGCTGGTTCTCTTCGCACGCAGGCCAGCCGTAGTCGGCCACGGCGGGATGCGTGGTGAGGGCATCGATGAACTCGTAAGGATGGCCCGCCGGTAATGCATCCTGTCCCGCGCCTCCCGCCCACACCGCTCCCGTCGCCGGATTGGTCGCAAGCGCGATCGCATTGCGGAAACGCGTCGCGTACGTACTCATGCCGCTGCCGTCGAGCGCGGCGCGCTGCACGCTTGCGCGCGTCGGATCGACCTCGGTGCACGCGTTGCACGACGAACCGATGCCGATGTATGCATTCGAACTCGTAAGCGTAACCGACGCGGAAGTGTGCACGTCACCGTCGCTGTTGGGAGCGATCGGCCCCTGGCGATACGATGCGACTTTCGCCAGCGCGGACGCCGCGCGATCGCCGTTGTGATACGGCGTGCGCCACAGCGCATGTTGCGTGCTGACGTAGACGTAGCCGTTTCCGTACGCGACGCCCGCTGCCGGATCATCGCCGACGTTTGCGAAAGTGCCGGCCGCGCCCGCAACACCCGCTGCGTCGGCGCTCGGCACGATTGCGACCGTCCCGCCGCCGGTACCGACGATCAGATCGCCGTTCGGAACGAAGGCCAGTTCGCGCGCGCTGCCGACGTTGGCGACGACGCTCACCGTAAACCGCGGCGGCGCGACGATCGCGGGATTCGCCGGCGAGGGCACGGCGCTGGGACTTGTAGACGGCTTCGCGGACGGCGAGGGTGACGGTGACGGACCGGTGACTGAAACGCCGGATCGCGTGATCGGATCTTGCGACGACGAAGCGGCCGTAGGGTCGCTGCCGCCTCCGCTGCATGCGACCAGCGCGCAAAACGTGCCGAAGGCCGTCAGGTTCCTGAAGTTCATCGCAGCGACACTCCCCGCGCTCCCTATAACGTTCCTGCGGATGCAAGCGAACGTGTGATCATGGCGGGAATTCGGCCTGCGCGGAGAAGCGGCCCCATCCGATTCTCCGTACGAAGGAGGCCTCCGCCATGAGGGATCTCGCCCGCCGCCGCAACGTCGCGCTCGTCGGCCCGCACCATTCGGGCAAGACGACGCTCGTCGAAGCCCTGCTGGCTGCGTGCGGCGCGATCCCGCGGCGAGGTTCCGTCGACGACGGGACGGCCACGACCGACTACGAGCCCGAGTGCGTCGAGCGAGGGCAATCGACGACCGTTGGATTCGCGCATGCCGAGACGCCGGTGCTCGAACTGACGCTGATCGATTGTCCCGGCTTCATCGACTTCTTTGAAGAAACCAAACTTGCGCTGCTGGCCGCCGACGCCGCCGTTATCGTGATCGATGCCGACCCCGCGCGAGTCAAGCAGACGCGCCAACTCGTCGAGCACCTCGACGCTCACAACACGCCGTATGCGTTTTTCGTGAATAAACTCGATAAGCCCAGCAGCGATTTTCGCGCGACGCTGACGGCGTTGGTGGAGACCTACGGCCGCCGAGTCGTCGCCGAACAGATTCCGCTCGGCGGCGCAAACGAATTTCGCGGCTATATCGACCTCGCCGAGCGTCACGCGTACGTCGCCGAAAACGGTACGCCGCGCGAGATACCCATCGACCGCGAACTCGCCTCGCCCGTTGACGAAGCGCGCACGCAATTACTCGAAGCGCTCGGCGATTTCGACGATCATCTGCTCGAAGAGTTGTTGGAAGGAATCGAACCGCCGCTCGATGAGGTGCGGCGCGATCTGCATGACGAGACCTGCGGAAAGCAGATCATTCCGGTGCTCGTGGGCGCCGGGATCGTCGACATCGGCGTCGCTGCGACCGCCCTACTCGAAGTGATCGAACGCCAATTTCCGGCGCCCTCCGGAGATCCCGCTGCGCCGCTCGTCGCACAAGTGTGCAAGACCCTCGTGCACCCGCAGTCGGGCAAACTGTCCGTCGTGCGCGTGTGGGAGGGGACCCTTGCAGCCGACGCGTCGCTCGTCGACGGGTCGCTCGGCAACGGCGTCACTTTGCGCGCTGCCGGCCTGTATCGGCTGCAAGGGAGAAAACAAGAAGCGGTAACGTCCGCCGTCGCCGGTGACATCGTCGCCGTCGCGCGGCTTGAAGGCGTGCGCACGGGCGATACGCTCGTTACCGAGGCTCGCACGGCCGCGCGTCCAGCACCGGAAATCGCCGAGCCGCTGTATGCCGTCGCGATCAAGCCGAAAGATCGCCTCGACGAGGCGAAAGTCTCACAAGCGCTAGCGCGGCTGATCGAAGAGGATCCCTCGCTGCGTGTCGCGCGAGCCGAGTTTACCGGCGAGTTGCAGTTGCTCGGAACGGGTGACGTGCACGTGACCACCGCCGTCGCGCGCCTCGCGCGCAAGTTCCATCTGGCACTCGAGACGCACGAGCCTTCGGTCGCGTACCGCGAAACGATCGGTGACGCAACCGACGTGCACTCCCGTTACAAGCACCAGACGGGCGGCCACGGTCAATTCGCCGACGTCGTGATCCGCATCGAGCCGCGCGAACGCGGTCACGGTGTCACGTTCTCGGAAACGATCGTCGGCGGCGTCGTCCCACGCCAGTTCCACTTAGCGGTGGAGAAGGGCGTGCGCGAAGCGCTCGCGCGCGGACCGCTCGCGCGCTATCCCGTCGTCGACTTGCACGTGACGCTCATCGACGGAACGTATCATGCCGTCGACTCGAGCGAACAGGCCTTCAAGACCGCAGCGTCCATGGCGATTCGCGACGGCTTGCCCAAGTGCAAGCCCATCCTGCTCGAACCGATCGCGTACGTCGAAGCACTCGTCCCCGAGGAAAGCGCGTCGGCCGTTGTAGGCGGACTCTCCGCTCGCCGCGGGCACGTGCTGGCATTCGAGCCTGCGGAAAAGCGCGGCTTCGCGCGCGTCGTCGCGCATGCACCGCAAGCCGAACTTTCGAACTTCGTCACGGAGTTACGGACGCTTGCGCAAGGCCTCGGAACGTACGCTTGGCATCACGAGCGCTTCGACCCCGCTCCCCCGCGCGTTACGGCGGCGCTCGCAGAAGCGGTCACCGCGTAACGCACGAGAAGTCCGCCATCAGGTGTTGCCGGTGAGTTCCAGAACCGCAAAGCCTTTGCGGTCGAGCTCAAGCGGGATGCCCGCCGCCATATCGGCCGCAGAAACGATGCCGAAGTCCTTCCACGCATGACGCAGGGTGTTGTATTCGCGCCGCCTGTAGGTGCCACACAGCGGGAGGTCCGTCCGTAACGCCGTCGTCACCGTTCGTTCGACGGTGTTGCCGATGAACAGTACGAGTTCGTTTCCGCGGCGCAATCCGAGCGCGACCGACGCGTGTCCGCTCACGAAAAGCGACGAGGTTATGTCCTCGTCATACACGGCGAGGTCGCCGGAGTAACGGAACTGCACGTTTGCGTAGACGCGCACGTCGGGTGCGCGCACGACGAACCACGTTAGCGAGCGTCCACGGAACGGGACGTTGCGCATGCCGAGCCACTTCCAGTCGGGAGCAAGCCGCGGATCGAGTGCTGGCGGCTGGCTCGTAATGTCGAGTCCGGCCACGCCTTCGACGGCGGCCCAAACGTAACGCGGCGGAAACCACGGCGAAAGCATCATCCCCTGATTGACGAGCGTCTCGCCGTGCAACCACTCGGAAAACTGACCGGGCACCGTATTGTTGCGCCGCGGATCGCGCGAGTAGAACTTGAAGCTCGTGCCGAGCGCGTAGGCCATGAACTCCGAGTTGAAGCGTGCCGCCGCGAAGGCGTACCAAAACGTCTGCCCGACCCACACGCCGCCGAGCAGACCGTAGCCGTGCGTCGGCCCGTAATTTGGAGCACCGCGGGGCACGGTGCGAATGCCCGCATCGGTCCAGAAGTCGTCGGCACTCAGACGACTGATGATCCCCGCCGCCGTCTCTTCGTCGGCGACGCCGAAGATCACCGGAAACACCAGGTCTGCCGTCACGTCCGTGCGTGGGCGTCCGTCGACGTCGATGTTGAGATAATACAATCCGTTCCCGGGATTGTAGAGATGCCGGTTGATCGCCGTCCGCAATTCATTCGCGTGCATGTCGAACTCCGCCGCATCATCGTGGCGTTCGAGTTCGAGCGCCATTTTCGCGATCGTCACGAAGGCGGCATAGCATTCTGAATTGAGTTCGGTCGTCGCGCCGGAAAGCCGATAATTCTCGATGACGTTGCGCCAGCCGACGATGCCCCAATCGGACGTTTTCGTCGAGGTGCACCACACGAGACCTTGCTCGTTGCGCTGCGACAGGAGATAGCGGGCGGCTTTGCAAGCGGCGGGATAGATTTGCTCGAGGAACGCGCGATCGCCCGTGATGTGATAGTGATGCAGCCATGCCAAGATCATCAGCGGCGTATTGTCGTTGACGTTGAGTCCGTAGTCCGCCGTCTTCTCGGTACGGATGTCGTAGTACTCGACGATCATGCCCGAGGGCTCTTGCAGTCGTGCATACGCAAGCAGCGCATCGCGCGCCACGTCCGGATGTATGTAATCGGCTCCGTAACCGAACCATGCCGTATCGCGGCCGACGCTGTTGTTGGAACGCGTCGGGTCGTTGACGAAGCACCAGCCGCTCTGCGGACGCAGAATCGTGCGCAGCATGTTGGCCTTGGCCCACAACACCCCGCGGTTGAGTTCCGGCTCGGGCGTCATTACCATCGAACGGCTGAGGACTTGGTTGTAATACGACTTCGTACGCGCGAGTGCCTCATCGTCGTCGGGCGCGGCATCGAAGTATGCTTCGGCATCGGCCCGACCGGTGTGGGCAAACGTGAACGTATAATAGTAGTCGAGCGTCGCACCCGGCTCGAGCGTGTGGTCGTGCGCGAACACGCCGAGCGTGTCTTGACCCGGCGGCGTGTCTGCGTTGCCGGACAGTTTCCCGGGCGCCGTGAGCGCAACCGCCTTAGCGTGATCGATCGTCGTCTCGAAACTGGCCGGACGCTCCGACACGCCGAACACGCGCACCGCATCGGGTCGGCTCTGGTTCCAGGCTACAAAAGCATGACGCTTGCGATCGTATGCCGCAACGACGTCGTGGTCAGTTTGGCCGCGTAGTTGACAGCCCGCGTAGGAGCTCATGTCCACGCGCTCCGGTCCATCGTTGGAAAGGCAAATGCGATAATAGGCGGCGGGAGCGTCGACGCGCTCACCTTGCGGTTCGGAGCTCAGAACGAAAACCGTCTCGTGGACGGACACGCCGTTGGGCAGCGAGTAGAAGTGCTCTTGGTGTTCGGGATGGATGATGAAATGGCCGGGCAACGGCGCCAGACGTGCCTTTGAACGTTCGTCCCAGAAGTGGACGACGAACGTACCGAAGAGCGTCGCGCCGACATCGGGCGAGTATACTTTTTCAATCGCGCCGCTGGCTTTGATCGTGATGCAGATGCGAGGCGCGCCGAGCGTGCTGCCCACTGCCATCTGATCGTCGGCCACGCGATAGGTTCCGACGCCTTCTCCCGTACCGATCGATTCCGCCGCATTGAATGGCGCCGAGCTCGATGCGGCCAACTAGAGCGAACCCGCGTGACGAATCATTCCGCCGTCGATGAAGAACGTCGAGCCGGTCGAATACGAGGCGCTCTCCGAAGCCAAGAAGGCGCACAAGTCGGCGATTTCTTCCGGCTTCCCCATGCGATGAAGCGGAATCTCATTGAGCAGCGTTTTCATCTCGTCGGGATTCGCTTTGAGCGAGGCATCCATCGGCGTATCGACGGCTCCCGGCGCGATGTTGTTCACGAGAATGCCGTGCGACGCCAGTTCGACGGCCATCGTCCGCATCAGCATGCGCAAGCCGCCTTTGGTCGCACAATATGCGGCGTTCGTCGGCATCGGTAGGTCTTCGTGGACCGATGAGATGTTGATGATCCTTCCGCCGCCGCCTTGCGCGATCATCTTCTTAGCAGCCTGTTGCGCGCAGAGAAATGGACCGGTTAAGTTGACCGCGAGCGTCTTATCCCACTCCTCTTTGGGAATCTCCACGAACGCTATCTTCTTTTCGATGCCGGCGTTGTTGACGAGGACGTCGAGACGCTCGAACGCCTTGACCGTTTCGTCGACGAGCATCGCGACCTGCTGCGGATCGCTCACGTCGGCGGCGACGGCGATCGCGTCGCCGCCGATCGTCTTGAGCGCGGCGACGAGCTCCTTGGCGGGGTCGCTGTTGCCGACGTAGTCGATGACGACCTTCGCGCCGTCCCTCACGAAACGCGACGCGATCGCGCGGCCGATTCCGGTCGCCGCACCCGTGACGATTGCAACTTTGTTTTCGAGATTCATCGTACGCTCGCTATATCGTCAGGAAAGGGGAGTGTAAGGGCCCAGTCCAGCGCTACGCGCGTCTTACGGGACGGGCCGGGAAGTTGTGAGAGGTAGTATGCACGCCATAGAAGCCATGCCGGCATTCCGGTAATCGTGAAACGGTTCCGCAAGTCGGCCAAGCCCTCGCGGCCGCCGATCGACGCCATCATGCCAAGTGTCTTATATGCGAACGGCTTCGTCGAGCGCCCCCGCAAGCTCGCAAGCACGTTGCGCGCCAAGAGCGGTGCCTCGCGGATCGCGTGTTGCGCCGTCTGCGGATAAAATCCGCCGCCAGGCTTGGGAATCTGAGCGCAGTCGCCCACCGCCCACACCCCGGGGCGATTCGGTACCGACAAGTCGGGCTTGACGACGATCGCATGGTGCTTGGAGTGCTCGAGATCGAGATGCCCGACGAGCGGGGGCGTGGCAACTCCTGCGCTCCAGATGACTATTTTAGATTCGTAGCGTTTGCCCGAAGCGAGCGTGACTCCGCCAGCGTCGACGGCGACTGCATCATCGCTCAGAACGACTTCGACCCCGCGCTGCGCGAGCATCTTCGCCGCTGCATCACCGAGTGACTCGGGCAGTTGCGGCAGCAAGCGCGCGCCGCCGGCCACGAGTATCACGCGCACATCATGCCGTTCGAGTCGCGGAAAGAAGCGTGAAGCCGAGCGCAGGAACCCGAGCAACTCGCCGGCCACTTCGACGCCGGTGAAGCCCCCGCCGACAATGACGAACGATACGAGGGCCCGGCGTTCACGCTCGTCATCGAGCATCGCTGCTGCTTCGAGCGAACGAATCGTCTCATGACGTACTGCGATCGCATCGTGCATCGTTTTGAGCGGAAACGTGTGCGACTCGGCGCCCGGAACGCCGTGCGTCGAGCTGATCGCTCCGAGCGCGATGATCAGGTGGTCGTAGGGAAGCTCCTTGACACGCGGCATCTTGTCGTTACGCACGCTCACCGTGCGATGTTCCAGATCGACCGATTCGACCTCGCCCATTTCAAATTGCGTTTCGCGCAGGAGCGCACGCAGCGGCGGAGCGATGTCGCGCGGCTCGATCGCTCCGCTGGAAACCTCGGGCAGCATCGGCGTGAAGAGCGTATAGTTGTCGCGGTTGACGAGCGTCACCGATACTTCGCCGCGGCGCGCCCGACGCTCGAGCGTTCGCGCCGCGGCCGTACCGGCAAAGCCGGCACCGAGAATCAGGACACGTTGCGGCATGCTAACGAACTACCCACGAAAGCGCCCGAGCAACGCGGCGATCTCGTCATGCGATCGGAGTACCTCGAAGCGCAGATCGTACGAACGCGTTTCCCCGGGTTCGAGAAACGGTAAGGTCCCGCGTTTCCCCGCTTCAATGCGGCCTTCGATCGTCGGACAGTTCGCCGGTTCCATCCCCATGACGTACGTACCGTAGCCAAGCATGCGCCACGTGAAGAGCGCAGGCAACTGCGCGGGATCGAATCGAATCGCGAGGGCAAGTCCGCGTCCCTCGCGCAAGGTCGGGTTCGCAAGCACGGTTGCTGCGAGTCCGTCATCACAGGCAACGGGCTCGTGGATGAAGACTTGCTCTTTGAAAGCGGGGTCGGGCGGTCCGCCGCGCGACCATTCTGAGAGGCCTGCTTTCGCATCGGCATCGCGCGGGCGCATCGAGGAGTGTGAAACGTGAAGTTCCGCGGCTTCGCCCAGAATCGGAAAACCGCCGTTACAGTGATAGAGTAGCATGTGCGGCCGGCTCGTGCCGCCGTCGTTGGTCACCTCATCGTGAACCTCCAGGGCGCGCCCCCCGACCGCGGCGCGCAGACGCCGCTCGAGGCGAACATTCTCGCCGAAGACGCGCGTCTCGCGAAACGTCCCGCGCGCTTCCAGAACGCATTGGTCACCGTGCCAGATCGATTCGTACGCCAGGTTTTCCGCCGGCGTGGCGTCGATGCGCCCGTGCAGGCCGAAGGTGCCCCACTGATCGCTGCCCGCCGGGCCGAAATTTTCCAGACCGCACGTCGTAAAGAGACCCCCCACGAACGTCCGCAAGAACTCTTCGCCGTGCGGATCGTAATAGGGCGGCGCCGCGATGTCGTTGCACGAGCGCCAACAAAGCGGAATGCCCTCGTAGTGGGCGACGGCCACGTCCAGGGCGCGGTCGGCAACCGCCGTAAGCGTGAAGCCGCTGCCCGTTTCGAACCGCAGCGCGCGTACGCTTGTCTCGCGGCCGCCTTGCAACGCGACCGGCGTGATTCCGGCTACGGCATCGAACCGCCCGACTCGGCTCGCGAGTTCCGCGCGCGTATACTCGCGATCAAAAAGGTGCGACATCAACAAAATCCGTCATCATACTCGCATCGTTCCCACGCTCGAAAGAACGCAACGGCGAACGGACGGCGAAAGCAGCGGCGTGGTGACGATGCATCAGACTGTAGCCGAGCGCGTGCGGGCGGCTTTTCCCGCGCTGCGGCGAGAGATCGCGGGGCGTCCCGTTGCGTACTTCGACGGGCCGGGCGGGACGCAGGTTCCGGAATCGGTCGTCGCAGCGATGAACGACTATCTGCTGTACCACAACGCGAACGACGGTTGGGCGTATGCGACGAGCGTCGAGACTGACGGGGCGCTCGCCGAAGCCCGCGCGCTCGCGGCGACGTTCGTCGCGGCCGGGTCGGCGGACGAGATACTCTTCGGCAACAACATGACGACCTTGACGTTTGCGATTGCTCGCGCCTTCGGACGAACGCTACGTCGTGGCGACGAGATCATCGTGACCGACCTCGACCATCATGCGAATATCGACCCGTGGTTGGCCCTCGAACGCGACTACGGAGCGGTCGTCAAGCGCGTGCCGCTCGTCGATCGGCAGCCGCTGCTCGACCTGACCGCCTTCGAACGTCTGCTTGGCCCGCGGACGCGGCTGGCGGCAATCGGGCTGTCATCCAACGCATTCGGTACCATCAATCCGGTTGCCGATCTGGCGCAGAGCGCGCACCGCGCCGGAGCGCTCGTCTTTGTCGATGCCGTCCATGCAGCCGCGCATGCGGCGCTCGACGTAGCCGCGCTCGGCGCCGACATGCTGGCATTTTCGGCTTACAAGGTCTACGGTCCCCACGTTGGCGTCGCATATGTGAGGGACGAACTGCTCGATCGTCTCGATTTTCCGCGCGTGGCACCTCAAACGCCGCTCGGCCCAAAACGCGCAGAGAGCGGCACGCTCAACCATGAAGGCATCGTCGGGACGGGTGCCGCGCTCCAATTCATAGCGGACGCCGGTGCACCGGGTGGGGGTTCGCTAAGAGATCGTCTGAGCGCATCGATGAACTCGCTAGCGAAGGATGAAGAGTTGCTGTTCGGGGCGCTGATCAGCGGTTTACGCGCCCTCCCGAACGTCACGCTGTACGAGCCGCCGATCGGCGTGCCGCGCCATCCCACCGTTGCATTTACGGTACGCGAACATGCAGCAGCCGACGTTGCCGCACATTTGAGCACCGATCGCGGCATCTTCGTTTCGCATGGAGACTTTTACGCCGCGACCGCAGTCCGTCAGGTCGCATCCGATGCAAGAGATGGAGTCGTGCGCGCGGGCATCGGCATCTACACGACCGCCGATGAAGTCCAACGCCTCATCGATGCCGTCGGCACCCTCGCCGAGAAGGGGATGTAACGCGAGTTCACGGCTGCGGCAACTTCGTCTGCTCCAGCCCTAACCACGCAGCGAGCCGAACAGCGTCGGCCCGCACGCGTTCGAAGACGGCCGCCCTGTCGACACCCCCTTCGTAGTGAAGGGCGTGGATGCGCAGCACACCGTTCGCACGGTCGGCTTTGGCATCGACGCGGCCTACGAGTTTTTCATCGATGAGAAACGGTAGCACGTAATAGCCGTGCACGCGCTTGTGCGAGGGCGTGTAGATTTCCAGACGGTAGTCGAAGTCGAACAGGCGTCGCGCTCGCGCTCGGTTCCAGACAAGAGGATCAAAGGGTGATAGGAATGCGCTCGTCGCGATCCGGCGCGGCAGTCGGTAGGCGGCGTCCAAGAACGCCGGCTGTTTCCAGCCGTCGACGACGATCGGAATCAATGCGCCCTCGTCAACGAGCGCAGCCACACCGCGCTTAGCGTCGGCGACATCGAGCCGAAAATAGTCGCGCAGATCGCTTTCGGTCGCGATCCCGTACGCGCGCGCAGCGATGCGCAGCAGTTCTTGTTGTGCACGCGTTTCCTCGACCGCCGGAGCGGCGGAGGCTTCCGGTAAGATCCGTTCGGTGAGGTCGTAGACGCGTTCGAAGCTGCCGCGCCGTGTTGCTGTGGTCAGGGTGCCCGATCGAAAGAGAAATTCGAGCGCGCGTTTGACGTCGGACCAGCCCCACCAGCTCGTGGTACCACTCGCATTCTCGAAATCCGACGCCGCCATCGGGCCACCTGCACGGATCGTCGCTTCAACTGCCGCAACGAGTTTCGGACGTTCCTCGGCAATACTCGCCATGCTGCGCCAGATGCCGACCCGTCGTCGCGCGCGTTCCATGCGCCAGCGCAAAAGCGGGAACGTTTCAAGGGGCAATAGCGACGCTTCATGACCCCAATATTCGAACAGTTTCCGGTTCCGCCGGTACGCCAGTCGATCGAGCATCGCGCGGTCGTAGCATCCGAGCCGTGAAAAGAGCGGCAGATAATGTGCGCGTACGAGGACGTTGACGGAATCGATCTGCAGGAGGCCGAGTCGGCGTACCGTCGCAAGCATCGCCGCGCGGCCCACGTTGGGGCGCTGCCGCGCGCTGAAACCCTGCGCCACGAGCGCGATCCGCCGAGCTTCGCTGCGGCTCAGAGGACCGCCGCGCACACTCAAGTTCGAAGGGTCTTGCGAACGCCCGCGCACCGCGGACGTTCGCATGCCGCCATGCGGTTAGCGGGGCGCAGCGACTCTCTGTTCGCTTTTCGCGCGTTCCAGCTGCTCGCCCAACTCTTGCAGTTCCGCTTTGTCGAAAAGTTCGCGCGCCTGCTTGAACATCTCGTGCTCTTCTTCGTGAACGTGATGCTTGACGAGCTCGCTGAGCACCTGTATCTTCGCCGCGTAGGTTTCGTCCTTCGGTTCGAGGTCTTCGAGTTTCTTGAGCATCTCCGCGATGTTCCCGTGCTCTTCGTATGCCTCGAGGACTTCTTGCTTTTAGCCTCTTCTTCTTTTTTCGATTTTGCCTTGGACTTTAGCGCCGGGTAAAAGATCGTCTCCTCGATCTTCGAATGAACCCTCAGCGCTTCGTCGATCTCTTTGAAGAGTTTCTGCCGTGAGGCGGCTGCACCGGAGCCAAGAGCGTTGGCTTCCTTGAGCAGGGCGTCTACTTTTCGATGATCTTCTTTGAGTAACGTTAGGGCATCCATATCGAACCTTCCATGGGTGCAAAGCATGTGTATTAAAGCGTACCCGCCCGGAGCCGACGATAACAGGCGCTGTGTGCGAGACACCGTGTGAAAACGTTCCGCCGTCACGGATGATGAAGCGCTCGCCGTTTGAATCCACGGCGAACTTAATGAGGAGGTCGGCAGTCTTCTTCGATTCGTTTGTGAACTCGATCTGGACACCCGTTCTGTTTGAGGCAATCGGGATGCCGGCAATCGATTTTGGCGGCGCATCCAATAGCTTTGGACTGCAGCCGTTAACGATGACGGGCGAAGCCGCCCCCGTCGGCGGCACAACGGGTTGCCGAGCTCCGGCTGAGCCGACGAACCCGTTGCCGACGCGGCCGCCATCATCACGCCGAACGTTAGCGCAGTGGCGTTGCCGAAGATCTTCGCGTCCAGTACGATCGTGCGATCTCTCCGGAGCGGCTTGACGGACCTCGAGGCCCACTTTGACAGCCTTCGTGCGAAGCAGGTCTTGGGCCCCTCGGAAGCAGGTCTGGGCCCCTCGAAGCTGCGCCTTGCGCCGTTCGGCGTCGACGGCCACGACTGCTATTCGACGGTGCGTACCGCGAGCTCGAGCCGAACGATGTGACCGAACCGGGTTCCCGCGTGTCGAGCATGTGAGAAAGAAGGCGGGGTAACGGGAGAAACCTTGAGCGCTTATCTAATTGACCTAGCGGCATGGACGACGACGGTGGCCTGGTCCAGCGGGCCAAGAAGGGCGACCTACGTGCGGCCGAAGAGCTTTTCTCGCGCCATCAAAGTGCTGCCTATACGGCCGCGCTGCGTCTGCTCGGCGAACGAGCCGACGCCGAAGACGTCACGCAGGATGCACTCGTCAAGGCATACACCCGTCTCTCGGACCTCGAAGACGGCGTCAGTTTCGGCGCGTGGCTGCGCCGGATTGCCGTCAATCTCAGCCTCAACGCCCTGCGGCGTCGTGGAATCTTGCGATTCGAGCCGCTGGAGGGGCTCAAAGGCAGCGCGGATCACGACGCCGACCGCGATTTCATCGATCCACAGCAAAAGACGCCGGAGGACGAAGCGTTGAACGCCGCACTGCGAGACGAAATCGAGCATCTGATCCGACGACTACCGGCCGATCAACGAGTCGCCGTCGTTCTGCGGGATATGTACGGCTACGACGTGGCCGAAGTCGCCGAGCTGCAGCGATGTGGGCTTTCGGCGGCCAAAATGCGGATCGCGCGGGGCCGGGCGCACCTGCGGCGCTTGTTGAGTGAAGCGTCCACGCCCGAACCGATCGGAGCGTAACGTGGCACGCAGAGACTCCGAGCGTGGCTCCGCGCCCGAACTTCGCCGCGTCCGTCGATTGCTCGGCGAAGCAGCGGAGTACGAAGATGTCCCGCGGCGCAACGTCGTGAGGGGCGCAGTCAAACGGCTCCGTGCGCGGCATACGGCGATCGTTCACGTCAACGAATTCTTGGGCGTACTGGTTTCCGTCATGCGAGGCTGGACGACGCTCATATCGGTCGACGAAATCGCACCGAACGACGCCGGGTCGGGCACAATCGAGAGGGGTAAGGGCGGCTTCCATGGATGACGCGCGACGCACGATCGTTCAGAACCTGGATTCCGCGGCCCGCTACCTGCCGAATATCATCGCGGCGCTCGTCATCTTGCTTCTTGGCGCGATCATCGGATGGCTCGTTGCACGATTCACCGCGACGCTTCTAACGCGTCTGGGCTTCGATCATCTCGGAGAACGAACCGGCCTCATCGACGACCTTGCACGCGTTGGTATCGGCATGCGCCCTTCACGTCTGGTCGGACGCATCGCGTTTTTCGTCGTTCTCGCGGCCGCGTTCGTGCAAGCTGTCAACGGGCTCGAACTCGCTCCCATTTCTCAAACGCTGGGCTCGTTTCTGACGTATCTGCCGCATGCCGTGCTGGCCGTCGTGCTCGTGCTCGTCGGCATCATCGTCGGCGACACGGTCGGACGCGGGGCGGCCGGCGCAATGTCGCGTGCCGGTGTACTCTATCACGATGTTGCCGGCGGCGTTCTGCGGGCGGCCATCATCGTTCTCTTCGTGCTGATGGCGCTTCAGCAACTAACGGTCGACTCAGGTTTTCTCTTCTACGTCTTGCTCGTCATTCTCGGGGCATTCGCGCTAGCGGCCGCGATCGCCGGAGGCTGTGGCGCGCGTGTCTTCGCCGAAAACCTCGTCGCCGCACATTACATCGAGCGTCACCTCGACGTCGGCCACTTCATCCGCGTGAAAGGCCGAACCGGAACGATCGAACGGCTCGATGCCATGAGCACGATCGTGCGCACCTCGGACGACCGGACCATCATCTTCCCCAACGGATATCTCGCACGGTCCGTCGTCGAGGCGGGAATGCGGCCATTCGAGAGCGATCCGCCGGACTGACCGTCTTCGTCGGTTTCCGACGAATGTGACCGAATGCGGCGACTGCGTGTCTTAGCTGCGTGACACGTCGGTGGCCGTAAAAACGGAACCGGCGCACGCGGCACCTTAGGCCGCGAATAGACACGACCATCGGCCACATCGCCATCAACGTGACGCAGCGTGCTTTCAGCGCGACCTCGGATGAAAACGCGTGCAAACGCGGGCGCTAGCATGCCACTCAGCGGGCGACCCAATTCAACGCACGATCAAAAGGAGCATCATGTCAACTTACGATCAGACGTACGCCGACGCGGGAACCGTCGCTGCCGTGTTCACCGACCGCGAAAGCGCACGTGATGCGCTGGCGCAACTGCACGAAGCCGGCTTTCACCATGTGTGGCTCGGCGTCACCCAAACCGACATCGATGATGCCGGTGAGCCGACCCTCGAATCGGGGGGCACCGGCGGCTTCATGGAGACGGTCGGGCGCTTTTTCAGCGGTGAAGGATCCCACGGACAAGCGCTACACGAAGCGCTCGTTCATCACGGTCTAACCGAGCAACAAGCACGGCGCATCGACGCCACGATCGTGCCCGGCAACGCCGTCGTCACCGTCGACGGCAACGATGATCCGGGCGAGGCTATGCGCATCCTTCGGCAAAGCGGCGGCCGCTTCGAAGGTTCCGCTACACAGGGCCGTGGCGATACTGCCCCCGGCATCGCCGGCGGCGGTTCGATGACCGGCGACTTCGATTCCAACGACGCCGCGCAACAACGAAAGTCAACCGACGCAAATGAAGCGCGGCACGTGCAGCTTCGCGAAGAACGGCTAGCCGTCGACAAGGAACGCGTGCAAAGCGGCGAGGCACGTATCGGCAAACGCGTAGTTTCAGAAGATCAATCGGCCGACGTGCCGGTCTTTCACGAAGAGCTTTATGTTCAGCGGCGCCCGGTCAGTGGATCTGCGTCGTCCACAACCGCGCCGATCGGTGAAGGCGAAGAGATTCGCGTTCCGCTCAGCGAGGAGCGCGTCAACGTTCAAAAGCGCACGTTCGCATCGGAAGACATCACGATCGGCAAGCGCCGCGTCGAGGGGACGGAGCACGTCAGCGACACGGTGCAGCACGAGGAACTTCGCGTCGAGGATACGGGCATCGACGCCGACACCGACACTACCCGCGGCGGCGACGCCTCGCGTCGTGGCCGCTAAACCAACACAACCTTCACTCTAATTACTCACTTTCTCGCAGAGGAGTCATCATGGCCGGAATACTTTGGGGAATCATCAGCATCTTGGTCCTGCTTTGGATCATCGGTCTCGTCGCGCACATCGGCGGCGGCCTAATCCACATCGCGATCGTCGTCGCGATCATACTCGTCGTCGTCAATTTACTAACGGGTCGCGGCGCCCGCGTATAGCGTGTTCCGCGACGCCGTCGCGTGTACTTGCGACCTTTCAGATTGCAGGCGCACCCACAGCGTAGAATTCCAACTCAGAAACATCGTACCGACGCAGCCGGTGTTCCGAATCGGGACACCGGCTGTCGCCGTAGAACGAATCATGGCAACGTCGGCGGCGCCAGCAGAGTGGCGGTTTTTCCGAGCACAGTTTTGACTCGTTTAGCAAGCCGAGGTCTCGAAACGAACCTTCGGCGATAAAAGCGCATGAGTCGTTCGACCGGCGAAAGAAAAAGCTATGGACGCTCTGCATTACCGAGTGATCCTCGAGCCCGAGTTGGATGCTTCGGCCTACAACGTCATTATCCCAGCATTCCCGCAGCTCATACATTCGGCGAAAGCATTGCCGACGCGACGGCGAACGCGCGCGAGATCATTGAACTTGAGCTTGAGGTCGCGCGGAAGCGCGGCGAAGAGCTTTTTGCGAAGTTTGCTGCTCTCGTTATTTGCCGATGATGACTACGAATGCGCGGAATTCGTTGTGGGTCGGCTCTTTTTCGCAAATGGTCTTCATACGTATCTTTCATTGGAGCCCATCGGTCGTTGCATGGGCGATCGGCTCCAATATGCTCTTCAAACGCTTTTCACTCGGCTTGAGGACTGCCCTAGTCCGTCCGTTGAATTCCGTCAACGGCTCGACGGATAGTAACCGGCTCGCTGCGTTTATCTGCGTTTATCTGCGTTTAGCGGAAAACGAGTTTCGATGTGGCGCCATCGTTTACGGGACCACGTAGTCTGGAAGCCGCCCTTGGAATGCGCGCGGGATGGGTTGGTCGTTGGCGACGAAGTCGAAGGCGATATGGCTCCCGTCCGGCGGATGGATGACCGCGTTTCCGGGAAGCACGACGCGCGTTCCGTCCCGTAGCTCCAAGAGCATCTGCAATCCGGAGCGCCGGACGCCGACCACCAAGCCGGGCAGCGCGTAGTTGGTTTGTCCGGTTCCTCGTGGTCCAGCGGTCGTCCAGGTCGCCCATTGTTCGTCTGTGCGGAAAACGCGCGTCCCGCGTCGCGCTCGTACCGGGCACCCTTGCGGATCGAGCTTCCTCGGAAGAACGACGATGACGGCATCCGGAGCCGTCGGCGTTCCGGGTCTCATTGGCTTGGGCGGAATGCACGGCGCCACCGGCGGTATGCGGGGGACCGCGGCGCATGGAGCCGCGATGCTTAGCGTCGCGCACACGACGACGGCTGCCGCAAAGGCGCGGTTGCGTAAAGAGGGCTCTGCTTCAGGCATCGCTCGCACTCTCCTAGGCGTTCCTGGTGCTTCCACCAGTTAAATGTCGAATCCGGCGTTCATTGTGACATTTCGGAACCGATTTTTTTTCTTACGAGCGGTTCCGAGGAGTCTCGGCATCATGCGGGCCGATGTTCCGCGTCGGTGCTTTCCTGAGGTCGTTCCAGGTCGCCGCGTCTTGCTTCGCGACTTCTTCCGCCGCACGCGGCCTGTCGCAGAGCTCGGCCGCCGGGGCCACCGTTTGGCTGGCCGCGGCCCCTCTTAAGGCCGTCTCGAACGAACTTGCGGTCATGCGCAGCCGCAAGCTCGTCAAGAAGCTCGCTGACGGCCGGTACGCGGTCGTGCGCCGGTGCGGAGCCGCGCATCGCCAAGCACGGCGGACAGGAGATGCTGCTGCATGACAGGCGCGTCTGCACCTTCGCGAACCGTTCGCTGCCCGACTGTCGTCTACGAACTCCGCTACGTCGCGCAGCTCGGACTCATAGAATGAACCCCTCAGCGCAGCGCGCTCTGCGGTTACACACGACGCGCATCTCACGCCGCTTCTGCATCGTGCGCTTTTGCGCACGGCCCGCGTCGTGCGTCGCATCGAAACGATGGTGCTCGTGGATACGATCGGCATCGCGAGGATCAAGACGGCGAATTTCCCTCGATACCCACAGAGGGCGCAAGGTCATCCGTTCGGAGAAGCGCTGGTTCAAGTGCCACGCGCCCTTTTTGGCCGATATCCACGCCGAGCAACGTCTGTGGGCGCATCATTGCGACTCATCTAAATCTGACTTATGAGGCTAGCTATGTCACGCCAATCGCCAAAGCTGCTCGATCGCTCCGATTACCTCCAATTGCCTCGTCTTTAATGTTGCCGGCGTCCACGCGCTTTCACTGAGCACCTGACTTGTGATTGCAAAATTCGACAGCCCCGCCGCAGACGAGAAGTACCTTGCCTTCTTTTCCGAGCATTCAAATTACCATTGTACGGTCACGGGAAAAAGGCACAATCACCCGGGGATGATTGTGCCTTAGTGCAAACTTGGTGGAGCTGTCGGGGAACCGCCCCCCGAGTCCGAATCGCCGGACCAGCGCTTTCTCCAGGCTCAGTTTCGATTTTGTCTTAGGCCGTCGAGCGTTTCGAAACCGAACTTTCGACGGCGGCAGCTCCCTAGATTTCGGACGGTTCGCAGAGCGGGCTTCCCGTCCCAGCCGGACTTGTTGACGGTGAACGAGGCGGCTCCGGCGACCCCTCGCGCACCGTCGCTACCTTAGATTAGGCAGCGAGTGCGTAGTTGTTGTTCGCGTGTATACGCGTTGCGATCGTTTTAGGAGGGCTCGCAACTCCGCCTGCTTACACTGCCCACGGTCTGACCCGTCGAAGCTACTCAGCCCCATGACCCTGTGTGGACACCGGGTGGTACCGGCACCCTCTATTGTACCACGAGACGCTCCACCGAAAAACCCCGCCGGGGCCGCGTCAGTCCCTCGCGAAGGGCCGGCCGGTGCACGATTCGTCGCTAATACTCGTCTTACTGACGGCGATCGTCGTGGTGGCCGTCATCGCGAAAAGGCTCGCACTGCCCTACCCGATCGCGTTCGTCATCGGTGGGTCGTTGTTGGCTTTCGTCCCGTACCTTCCGTCCTTCCAACTCGACCCGGGACTCGTCTTCTTTATTTTTCTGCCGCCGCTGCTCTATTCGGGCGGTTGGCAGACCGACTGGCAGGCATTCAAGGCAAACCTGCGCCCGATCGGGTTGCTGGCGATCGGCCTCGTGATCTTCACGACCGGCGTAGTCGGCGTGGTCGTGCATGCGCTCGTTCCCCAACTCGGGTGGAGCGGCGCCTTCGTGCTCGGCGCGATCGTCTCACCGCCCGATGCGGTTGCGGCGTCGACGGTCTTCGAACGGTTCACCGTGCCGCGGCGGTTGGAGGCATCCTCGACGGCGAGGGGCTCGTCAACGAGGCAACGGCGCTGGTCGTTTACCGCTTCGCGGTCGCCGCCGTTCTCACCGGAACGTTTTCGCTCGGTAGTGCGAGTCTCTCGTTCGCCCTAGTGTCGGTCGGCGGGATTGCGATCGGCTTGATCGCCGGCTACGGACTCGTGCGTCTGACCATGTTCTTACGAGTCTTGAACCTGTCCGACTCGCTGATCGAAAGCGCGATTCAATTGGTCGCACCGTATGCCGTGTACGCGGGTGGTGAAGCGGTGCATGTTTCGGGGGTGCTCGCGACCGTCACGGCGAGCATCTATGTCAGTCGCCGGTCGAGTGAAATCTACGAGCCGCAAGGGCGGCTTATCGCCAGGGCCGTGTGGAATCTTTTGATCTTCCTCCTCAACGGCACCGTGTTTCTGTTGATCGGCCTGCAGATTCGCATAATCGTTCACAACACATCGTTCCTGGGGCGCGAGCTGTGGATCGGCGTCGTGGTCAGTCTCGTCGTGATCGTCGTGCGAATGGCGTGGACCTTCCCGGCGACGTATCTACCACGATTTGTGTTTACGGGCATCAATCGCCGCGAGGGCGTACCCGGATGGAACTATGTGTTCGTGCTCGGCTGGAGCGGAATGCGCGGCATCGTGTCGCTCGCATCGGCCCTCGCGTTGCCGCTTACAATTCGTGGCGGCCACCCATTTCCTGGCCGTGACACAATCCTGTTCATCACGTTCTGCGTCATCTTCATCACGCTGGTCGGACAAGGGCTATCGCTCATTCCGCTCTTGAGATGGCAGCACATCGATGGCGACGGCCTGAAAGAACGCGAGCTCGAGGTTCGCGTTGCCGCTTTACGCGCCGGCATTGAACGTCTCCACGCGCTCGAGCCGACGTTCGACTCAACCGAAGCGTGGGAAGTGCAGGGCCGGATCGTGGGTGAGTATCAGTATCGCATCGCTCATCTGCTCGGACACATCGACGGTTCGGTCAGCGCGGACGATGTCGCGGTCGATCACACGTTGCAAAAGGAAGCGCTCGACGCCGAGCGCACCGAAGTTGCACATCTGCGCGATTCAGGCGAAATTCCCGACGAGATTTTTCGCACCATAGAGTATGATCTCGATCTCGCGAGCGAACGGCTGACATGAATCTTCGACTGGCATCGCGTACGGCCTCACGCCGACACGCCAGCCTCCGGCTCTGCGGCGACGGACAACGCGTCGACGACCAGGTTCATCCGCGCTCTTCCCGAGCCGCGCGAATCGTTTCTTCTATGCTCGAACCAGGCCCAAGCCCCATCGGAGTTTAGGATTTCGTCGACGAGCACATCGAGATGATCGTTTCGCCGCCATTGGCGCGCGCCGCTAGTTCCGCAAACCGAGTGCGCGCTTCATATATCCCGACCCTCTCCATCCGAACGAGTCTAGCATTCCGACTAGTCGTCATCAACGACCATTAGAGCCGGAGTTCCGTGCTGTTCGCTCCACTCGCCGCACGAGATACGGCAACCGGCAGTGCGAACGCAATCGCATTCGGCTCCACCTTTTCGGTGTTCAGGCGCTAAGTTGAAGCGTACAAGCGGAAAGTCGGACAAAGCCGGTCGAAGTTTCTTAGCCGACGCGCGCGCTATTCTCGCGCCAACGGCGGACAAGCTCGTCGTAATTGGTGCGGTCGAGAGAGAGGGGCGTAACGCTGACATAGCCGTCGCGCACGGCCGCGAGGTCCGTGCCTTCGACGATATCGGCCGGGTCAAACGCGCCCCACAACCAGTAATACGTTCCGCCGCGCGGGTCGGTGCGGCGGTCGAGCCGATCGCGATAACCCTTACGTCCCTGGCGCACCCAGCGGACGCCACCTAATTCCCGCGCCGGCAGATTCGGCACGTTGACGTTGAGCAAGGTCAACCGTGGGAGACCCTCAGCCAGAATGTCGCGGCCAATCTGCACGGCTATCGCAGCCGCCGTGTCCCAATGATGCTCGCTCCCCTGCTCGGGCCAACTCGCTGCGAGCGAAACGGCGAGCGACGGAATTCCGATGATCGTCCCCTCGACGGCTGCAGCGACCGTCCCTGAATAATTCAGATCGTCGCCGACATTTGCGCCGCGGTTGATGCCGCTGACCAGAAGCGACGGTATCCCGCCGCACAGATCGAAGGCGCCGACGACGACGCAATCCGCCGGGGTTCCGGAAAGGCGGTACGTCGGCACGGCGCGGTTCTCAACCGCGGCCGCGCGCACCGGTGCTTTGATCGTGATCTGATGTCCAATGCCGCTGTTGTCGTGTTCGGGCGCGATGACGGTCACGTCGCCGAGTTCGCACAGCGCTTCACCAAGTGCGGCGAGACCGCTGCTCGCGTAACCGTCATCGTTCGTAACCAAAATCTTCGGCCGCGCCACGGTCACCGGCGCAGCGGCACACGGCGTCGGGCCGGTGCGAACACGAGCGAGAGAAGCCATGAGACGATCGTCAGCGCGATCGAACCCACAAATGCGACACCGAAGCCCGACACGACAAGCCCGAGGCCGAGATGTCCAACGAACCAGAACAGCAGCGCATTGATCACAAACGTAAACAAGCCAAGTGTGACGATCTCGAGCGGCAATGCCAGCAGGATCAAAATCGGGCGCAAGACCGCGTTGACGACTCCTAGCACGAGCGCGCCGACGATCGCGCCCTCGACTCCGGTCACGCGCACGCCGGGCACGAAATAGGCGACCGCGCCGAGCGCGAGCGCGTTGATAATAAGGCGAACCAGGAATCGCATCGTCGTTATGTCGCCCTTTCATCCTCGCACCACTTCGGCCGTCCGCATCGAGTTGCGCTCGATAAGCCGCCCATGCTATCGAAACGCTCGGCATCCGTAGCCTCACGGAGGCGTTAGGCGCCGAGTCCCGTTTTAACCTCTGCGGCTAGTTTGGGCGTCATGCCTTTGACGGTGGCGATTTCTTCAATGCTGGCGCGTTTGAGCGCGTTTGCGCTACCGAAGGCGGCTAAGAGGCGTTTGCGCCGCACGGGTCCGACGCCGGCGAGGGCGTCGAGGGCCGACTGCGTCATCGCTTTGCCGCGCCGATTGCGATGGTATTCCACCGCGAAGCGGTGCGCTTCGTCGCGCACGCGCATGACAAGGTGCAGCCCCGGCGATCCGGGCGGCAGCACGATCGGCTCCGGATTGCCTGGGACGAAGAGCCACTCGTGCTCCTTCGCAAGACCCGCGACCGGGATGCCCCACAGATCGAGCTCTTCAAGCACCTCGACGACGGCATTGAGCTGTCCCTTGCCACCGTCGATCAGCAACAGATCGGGACGGTGGTGGAAACGTTCTTTCCGGCGCAATTGGGCCTCCAGTTTCGCGGCACCGTCTTGCGCGCCGTCCTCGACGATGCTCGCCGGATCTTCTTCCCCCGGTGCGTTCGTGTCGGCCCGCAGATAACGCAAGCGACGGCGCAGCGTCTCCTGCATCATCGCGAAATCGTTTGCTCCTTTATCGTAGCGAATCTTGAAGCGGCGATAATCGCTCTTTTTTGCGCGGCCCTCGATGAAGACGACCATCGATGAGACGGGATTTGTGCCCTGGATGTTCGAGATGTCGTAGCACTCGATGCGGTGCGGCACGTCGGGCAGGTCGAGCGCGGCCGCAAGTTGCGAGAGCGCTTGGACCGACGACGTTTCCTGCACTTCCTGATGCGCAAGAAAGGTCTTGAGGTTTGCTTCGGCGTTCTCGTGCACGAGTCGCATGTACTCGGCGCGCGGGCCGCGTTGCGCGCGTAAGACGCGAACGCGCTGGCCTTTGAGTTCCGAGAGCCACGCTTGAATCACGTCACCGTCGCCCGGTAACGCTTCCACGAGTACTTCCTTGGGAATCGCGGCTTGCGACACGATCCGGCGCGCGCGTGTTTTGAGTGCCACGGGCACTTCGTTGTCGCGTGCTTCGCGCAGGGCGAGCGGCGAAAAACCGTCGCCGATTCCGGCCCTGCCGCTGCCGCCCGCACGCGCCGTATAGAACTGCGTGAAGAACTGGGAGTACAATTCGGCGTCACTCTGATCTGTAACGCCATCGAGGATAAAGTGCTCCTGACCAATCAGCTTGCCGCCGCGCACGAGAAAAACTTGCATGCACGCTTGGCCTTGCGCTCGCGCCGATGCAACGAGGTCCATGTCGATGCGCGAACGCCAGACGACCTTCTGTCCTTCGGTCACGCGCCGCACGGCGACGATGCGATCGCGTAAACGCGCCGCCGCTTCGTAATTCATCCGGCCGGCAGCATCATCCATCTCCGCGTGCAGACGCTCCAGCAGCCGCTCCTGCCGACCTTCTAGAAAGAGTACCACTTCGTCGACGAGCGAATCGTACTCTGCTTCACTTTGGTAACCGACACACGGCGCCAAACAGCGTTTGATGTGATATTGGAGACACGGCCGCTTACGCTTCCTGTCGATCGGTTCGCGGCAGGTTCGCAGCGGGAAGACGACACGCACGAGATTGATCAGTTCGCGCAGGCCATGCGCGTTGGTGTACGGCCCGAAATAGCGGCCGCCGTCGTCGCGCACGACGCGCGTAAAGGTCACGCGCGGGAACGGCTCGTTTGTGACCTTCAGATACGGATAGCGTTTGTCGTCACGGAGGCGAACGTTGAACGGCGGCTGATGCCGCTTGATCAGATTCGCTTCGAGAATGAGCGCTTCGATTTCGTTATTGACCACGATCCAGCGCACATCACAGACTCGCTCGACCATGCGGCTCGTACGGTGGGTGTGCGCGGCGGAGTCTTGAAAATACGAACGCACCCGATTGCGCAGCGACACGGCCTTGCCGATGTACAAGATGCGCTCGCTCTCGCCGAGCATCAGATAGACGCCCGGCGCATCGGGAACTTGCGCAAGCGTCCGCTCGAGCGGACGGGGCGGAGCCCCGACCGCGCTCATTTCACCGTCGAGAGCGCATCCGCGGCGGCGTCGAAGGCAGCGCGCGCTTCGTGCCGCGCATATACCGCGTTGCCGGATTGGTAGGCGTCGAGCGCCCGGCGGTAATGCGCCTTGGCGGCATCGAGGGACCGATGCGTCAACTCAGAGGCAAGCGCGATCTCGTTTCGGGCCGCCAGGAGTTCGGGGGAGAGTATCGCTCCGCCATCCTCAACAATCGGAACGCCCGAGGTCGAGGGCGTCACGCCGGGCGGCGGCACGACGGTCGTCGGCGACTGCGCCGGCCCGAGCGGTACGGCCGGCGGCGGGGGCACGCCGCGGCCGGCTTCGAGGGCCGTCGCCTGTGCGTGAGCCGACGCCGCGAGCGCCCCCGAAACGTCTCCGGTGCGGGCGCGCTGCAATGCCTGCGCGTATGCAAAGGCCGCCTGCTGAGCTGCAGCGGGATTCGCCACGCCGGTTCGGACGATCGCTTGATAGGCGCCTGAAAGCGAACGGCCGAGCGGCGAGGTCGGCAATGGAGGCGCCGTCAGCGGCGGTCGGGGCGGCTGGGGAGCGGGTGCGGTCGTCTGCGCGTGCGCCGACTGCGCTGCGACTGCAGCCCAAAACGCCAGGAGCGCGATGAACCTAGACGGGTTTCGCGCTACGGCGTCGCGAGCGCAAGAGCGTTGCGCCCACGATAGCGAGCACGATCGCGACCACGATGACCACGGCCACGACAAAAGAGATTTTATGGATTTGCGGAGTGATTTCATCAATATGGTGTCCGAAGATACTTCCGAGCCACGCGAGCCCAAAACAGAAGACCGCAGAACCGGCCGCCGTGTATGCAATAAAGTATCGCTTGGGCATTCGTGAGACGCCGGCCGGCAGCGCGGAAACGCCGCGGATGAACGGAATGAAGCGGCACACGAACACGACGACGCTTCCGTGGCGCTCGTAGAAGCTGCCGAAGGCGTCGAGCTTTTTTTCGCTGAGCTTGAAATACCGTCCGTAGCGTGCCACGAACGGCCGGCCGCCCGCGTATCCGATCCCGTACAGAATCGTCCCGCCGACGACTTCGCCAAGGGTCGCAACGGTCGCCGCGAGCCATAGGTTCGACAAGTGGCCGGTGGCAGCGAGGGCGCCCGCGGCGGGCACGACGAGTTCTGCGCCGATCGGCACGCCCATATTGCCGACGACCATAACGGCGAACAGTCCACCGTAGCCGGCGTGATCGACCAGAGTCAAAAAGAAGTTTGTGAAGTGTTCCATTATCGTATTCGGCGGGACGAGATAGCTACGTCGCGTACCGTCATGAGACCCGATCGTTTCCGACGTACCGGCCCAGCAGCTCAGCAAACAGGCCGCCTTCGGATTCGATCGCGTCGAACAAGTGCACCGGCTCGAGTGGTAATGTCGCGGGGACCTTGGTCTCGGCAACTTCGATGATGCGGCTGACACGCGGCGTGATCAGAATGCCGTCCCACAGGCGTTCATCACCGGTCCCGATCGCCCGCCGAACGTCGTCGATCACTTCAGCCGCCGTGTTGCCGCCGAAGGCCAGCCGCGCTTGGATGTCGGCATCGCGTTCCTCCACCAGCGCCAGCAACAAGTGACCGACGCCGACGTAGTAGTGATTGTGATTCCGACATGCCTGTTCTGCTGCGCGCAAGACACGTTTGGCCGCCGGATTGAAACGAGCGAACAGTGTAATGGAGCCTTCGGGCGGACGAGCTGGTCGGGGCGGCAGGATTTGAACCTGTGACCTCTGCGTCCCGAACGCAGCGCTCTACCAAGCTGAGCTACGCCCCGATACAGTTGGGGACCAACTGCGATTCTGGGAGCCATGCGGTGGTCCTGCCCGGCCTTTTGCCCAAAGGAAGCGCCCCCAGGTTCGGCATCGGTCGCATTCGAACAAAATAGCCGGTTCATGAAATACGTTATTGTCGGGTGCGGTCGCGTCGGGTCGACGCTGGCAAAACTTTTGACCGCCGAGTCGCACGACGTCGTCGTCGTCGACGAAAGCCCCGCAGCCTTCAAACGGCTCGGCAACCACTTCATGGGCCGCGTGGAAGTCGGTACCGGGATCGATTACGACGTCCTCCGCCGCGCCGGCGCCGATGACGCCGACGGTTTCATCGCGGTGACGGACGGCGACAACCGCAACGTCATGGCCGCCTTGATCGCGCAGCGCATGTTCGGCATCAAGAAGATCGTGGCGCGCATCTACGATCCGCCGCGGGGACAACTCTACCGCGAACTCGGCATCGAAACCGTGTGTCCGACGACGATCGGCGCCAAGATCGTGCGTGACAAACTGATGCACATGCCGTACGAATCCGTGCCCTCGTTCGATTTCGGGCGGCTTTCGTCGCTGGCGGTTACGTTGCGGGCGGGCGACGCCGGTCAGCGTATTTCCGACATCGAGATATCAGGGGCCGTGCGCATCGGAGCAATCCGTCGCGGTAGCCGTGTGTTCGTTGCTTCGCCGCAGGACGAAGTCTCGGCGGGCGACGAGATCAACGCGGTCGTAGCGCCCGAAGCTCTTTCCGACTTCGTGGCGCGCTTCGCGGCAACAACGCAAGACGTGCCGATCACGCTCTCGGCTTAACGTACCGGTATGTTCGTCATTATCGTCGGCGGGGGCAAGGTCGGGACGTATCTCGCGCGTGGATTGCTCGCGCAGGCTCACGAAGTCGTGCTCATCGAGAAGCAAGCGCGTAAGGCCAATCTCATGGCCACTCTGCTCGAGACCGACGTCACCATGGTCGGCGACGGCTGCGATCCGCTCGTCCTCGAGACTGCCGGACTCGGACGCGCCGACGTCGTTGTGGCCGATACGGGTGACGACGAAGACAATCTCGTCGTATGTTTGATCGCGAAGAAGAATTCGCAGGCGCGCTGCATTGCGCGCGTCAACAACCCCAAGAACAAGATGATCTTCGAGTCGATCGACACCACGACGCCGATTCAGTTGATCTCCTCGACCGAAATGATACTCGACGCGATCAACGAGCACGTCAACTCAACGGAATTATCACTGATCGGCCGCTTACGCGACGGCGACCTCGAACTCGTGAAGTTATCGATTCCGCGAGGCTCGCCCGCCGACGGGCGGCGCATCATCGATGTGGGACTCCCGCGGTCGTCCATCGTGGTCGCCGTCGACCGCAAGAACGAGGACCTGGTGATACCAAGCGGCGATACCGTCGTGCACGCCGGCGACAACGTGATCATGATGGTCAAGACCGACGCCCGGGAAGACGCGCGAACGGCGCTCATCGGAGCGCGCGTGGCACGCTAAGCACCACGCTGGCATACAGTTCACTTCGGGAAAGGCCGAGCCGTTCGGCCAAAACCTCGGCGGACTCGAACGGCATCTCGGGAGCGAGACGGCAGTTTTCACGGGCCGAGTATAAGCAACGTTATACCAGGCGTAATCTACCGGCGACTGACCGCCATGGGCAGGGACACGCTCATCTGCAATGTTGAGCACGCGCCCCTGCGATGCGTCTATAGCCTCAAGGCGAGCTGCCGCAAAAACCGACGCTTGCTTAAACTAACCGTACGGTCAAGTCAAGAGGGCATGATCGCGATGAAGTTAGGGCTTGTTTAACGCACGTTCACCGTGGGAGCCGTTTGCGAGGGGTTGGAATTCATAGATTACTGCGCGAAAGGTCGGCGCCAGGACCATTTGTTCATGCTTGCGAGCTACCGTACCGTCAGCACTCGGCGACGGCATCCATGAGTGCAGCCAGCTTTTTCGGAGCGATGAGCCGGTAGCTCTCGACGATCCACTCGATAAGAATTTCTGTCGGCGGTTCGTCCCCTTCAATCGGGATCGTTACCCAGCCGGCCTTACCGAGACCGTAGGCCGTCGGCGCCGCGCCCCGCACGCCGAGCGCGGCGTGGTTTGATTCGTGCAGCTTGAGGCCGATCTTCAGATTCGGCGCCATGCCCTGGCCGAGGAAGATGAATATTTTCTTGCGGACCTTGACGACCGGATCACCCCATGGAAATTCTTCGTTCGTTTCAGGAAGCGTCAAGGCGAAGGCGCGAAGTTTCTTCAAAGTCACGCTGGGCTTCGCCAAGGACTAGCGATCCTTAGCGCGCAGGCCGACGCCGAGCAACGAAAGCGTCAAGTGGCTGAATCGCTCACCATGCGCGCATCGTGTCGTTTGCGCTCCTCGTCGCGCCGTATTGCGGCGAACGTGATGTCACTATCCGATGCGACGCGCGACGCGGTCGCAAAGCGGAATCCAGTCGCTTCCGCCGATCCGCCATTCCCAGTTGAAACGCATGGAATCGCGGTTATCGCTGATGGTGACCGTCGCACGTGTCGCCGGCTCGGTAAACGTCCAAACATTCTTATCGACGGAGGCTCGATACTCCGGATGGTTTCCCGCGTTGTCAAAAAACCGGGTGAAGTAGCCGCCCTGCGCCTCATCATAACCAATGATCTCCGTACCTTTGAACGGGCGCTGGCCTGCCATCGCGTCCCAGCGATGGAGCAGAAAGAATCTGCCCGGTAGCCATTCGTAGCTTTCCTCGCTCGTCCAGGGTACCGCCGAGGCCCGCGGCTCATCCGCGCGCTGGTCTTCAGCGTACGATTCACCTTCCGCGTGCCACGTGCCGACGAACACGTCCAGCCGCCGATGCGCGACGCTAGGTTCGGGAAGATGTGACTCGACAGTGTCCGCCATACTTCCCTACTCCGACAACCGATGCCAAACGACCCGTGAAACTGCGCGGCTACGCGCGACCAGCTCGGTTACCGAAGTCTTCACGGTAACGATTCAAAATCGGGTGCGACCGCTATCTCAAAGCCGGATTTCGAAAGCCACTGCGTCCAAATCGCTTCGAACCTTGAGCCGGAGCAACGTCGTGCTCCTCGACGATGGTCGCTTGCACTTCGGGAGCGAGGGCGGCGCGAACCTCGAGTTCGGGTATGCCCCTGCGACCCGCTGAAACGTGCCGCGCAATCACCGCGAACCTTGCCTGACACAGTCCACGTCGTCGTCAATCACCAGCACGTTATGACGAAGTGCTGCGACGATGCGCGAAATCTCGCTCCGCGCGGTGTGTTGGCTGAATCCATGTTGCGCGCGCGACAAAAACGTGACGCACATCGCGGTCGCGCGGCCTCAGAGTTTGCGGGGCCGGTGCGGCGTGGTACACCTGGGCCAAAAGCGTTGACCGCTTAGGGCAAAAGCCGCATCCTTACCGGGACGGGCTTAATGCCCGCGCCGATTCTACTTTTTCTTAAAGCGAGAACCAAACCGATGACGACCGCCGCAAGGGTGCTTATGAGCACCCTGGGCTTCGCCTTTGCCCTCCTGTCGCCGAGCATCGCGCATGCCGCAGCGCGCGGCGGCGACGGCGGCGTCGTGATCCTGGCCGACAGCGGTTCGGTGCACGGGATCGGCGCGGGGACGATCATCGGCATCGACGGCGCACATGTCCGCATCATAACCGCCAAGCACGTGGCGACGTTCGGAACGCTACGCGTGCGGCTCGACGACGGCACGCAATTCCCAGCGCACGTTTTCGCGCTCAGCACAAACCACGATCTGGCGGTTGTGGAGGCCGACCTCGATCCCACGATTGCCGCGACCTTGCATGCCGCGTCGATCGCCTTACCGCGTTCGAACGAACCGGTCTATGCCTGGGGCAGCGGCAACGACGGACCGGCCTACGAACCCGCGGCGACCCTGCGGGTGGATGCGGCGATGCCGGACGGGGCGGCCAACGGCCGCTACGCACTTGCCTGCAACCTGTGTCACCGCGGTGACTCGGGGGCCGGCATCTTCGACCGGCATGGGGAGCTGGTCGGCGTTTACATCGGTTATTTCGAGTTCGAAACCGGCCGCTTGTCGGTCGCGGAACACCCGCTCGACGTCGTCACGCTTGCAATGCTCGGCAGCACGCCGAAGATCGCCCGTTCGAACACTTCGCCGACCCCGGCGATGGTCGCATCGTCGGGAGCGGTCGCGCCGACCACGGCCCCGCGCAGTGTTCCGTCGATCAGCGCCAGCAGCGCCACGGCTAGCGCATCGGGCCGTGGGACCGATATCGTCCCGGCTGACGCCAGCGCGCGCAAGTAATGCGATAAGCGCGTCATGCGCTCCCGCTGTCGCTCGATGCGCCGCTCGCGCAATCCCGCGTCGCTGTCAAGGGCGTCGAGGTACGCGCGCAAGAGCGCCCGATGCTCGCGCGGCGTCGCAAAAACCGCTCTCACCCAAGCCCTAACACGCAACCGTTCTGCCGCAACATCTCCGTAGGGCGGTTCGAAGTCGGGCGTGATCCGCGCGAGCTCATCGCGTAAGCGTTCGATCCCCGCGGCGAGCAGGGAACGCTTATCGGAGAAATGGCGATAAAACGTCCCGTGGGCTAAGCCTGCTTCGCGCGCAACGGCGCCGGCGCTGACGCGCCCGTACGCTGCCTCCTCTAGGATTCGTTCGAAGGCGTCGATCAGGCGCTCGCGCGTGTCTGACGCGCGCGGGTTTGAAGTTCTTCCGGACGGCGTCGGCGCTTCGCCGGCGCGGCCGAGGTACGTCCAACGCGCGCGCGGCTTTTTCGTCGCCGGGTCGCGGTAGCTTTCGACGCGGTACCGGTACGCTCTGGCACCGACCTGCTTGACGACCTCATAGGACATTTCATGGTATAGTGACTTCAGCGTCACCACCGCGTACCCTCTACAACGAGACATCCGTAGGAGTTTTTGTCATCGCATCCCCGTGCGCTCAGCCGCACTGAACCCATCCCTACCGCTGCGCCGCCGCGGCGCCGCGGCGAGCGTGCGGGCGGCATCATCGTCCCGCCGTAACGACCCGCCGGTGGCGCTCGTGACGGCGACCGTCATGCTCGGGGTCATTATGGCGATCATCGACACTTCGATCGTCAACGTCGCGCTGCCGAACATGGCGAGAAACCTCGGCGCGGCAACCGACGAGATCTCGTGGGTCGCGACCGGCTACATCCTGGCCAATGTCGTCATCATGCCGCTCAACGGTTGGCTGACGGCGCTGCTCGGACGCAAGCGTTTCTACGCGACGTCGCTTGTGATCTTCACGGTGAGTTCCTTGCTGTGCGGTACCGCGCACGATGTAACGACGCTCATCGTTTGGCGCATCGTTCAGGGCATCGGGGGCGGCGCGCTGCAGCCGACGGCGCAAGCGATTATGTTCGAATCGTATCCGCCCGCGAAGCGCGGCTCCGCAATGGCGATCTTCGGCATGGGCGCAATGGTCGGCCCCGCGATCGGACCGTCGCTCGGCGGCTGGATCGTCGATAACTACTCGTGGCCCCTGATCTTCTTCATCAATATTCCGATCGGCATCCTTGCGATCGTTATGACGCTGCTTTTCATCCGCGATCCCGCATACATCCATAAACCCGAGCGTGGTGCGGACTTAATTGGTCTGGGCGCGATGACGATCGGAATTGCGTCGCTGCAATACGTGCTCGAGCGCGGTCAGCGCGACGACTGGTTCGATTCGGCCACGATTACGCTGCTCGCCGTGACCGCGGTCGCGGGTCTCGCCTTCTTCATCGTGCGCGAGCTGCGCGACCCGCATCCCTTCGTCGATCTACGCGTCTTCCGGTCCCGCTCGTTCACGGCCGGAACGATCATCGGTATCGTCAGCGGATTCGGCCTTTACGGCCTCAACCTCGTGCTGCCGCTCTTCTTCCAAAACGTCCTCGGGTTCGATGCGCTGCAAACCGGTTACGCGCTCTTACCGGGAGCCGTTGCGACCGCGATCTCGATGCCGATTGCGGGGCGGCTGACGAGGATGCTCGATCCGCGCATAGAGATCGGCATCGGGTTGGCGCTATTTGCACTGGGGCGCGTGGCTGATGGGCGGACTCAACCAGTACGCCGGCTACTGGGACATCTTTTGGCCGCGCGCGTGCCAGGGGTTCGCACTTGGATTTCTGTTCGTGCCGCTCACGACGACCGCACTCTCGGGAATCTCGCGCGGCGCGATGGCGAACGCGACCGGCATCTACACGCTCGTGCGTCAGCTCGGCGGCAGCCTCGGCATTGCGGTCCTCGAACTGATCGAGATCCGTCGCGAAAACTACGCGCAGTCGATCTTCGCCGGCAATATCACGCTTTCGCGCGTTCCCGTCGCGCGGATGATGCAGGGTGCGCAAAACCACGCGCACCAAGTCGCCGCGCTCGCGGGAATGGTCGTGCAGGACGCTACGGTGGTCGCGTACGACTACGTCTTCCGCTTCTGTGCGATCGTCTTCATTTTATCGATTCCGACTGTGCTCTTGCTGCGCAAACCGAAAGCGGCGACAGCGGCCGATGCCGCTGCGCTAATCGAATAAAGGCGGTTGCGATCCCGTTGAAACACGTGCGGTGCTTTGGCCGTAAGGTCGAAGATGCATCAGCTCGAGATCAGCGGCGTTGCGAAACGGTATCGTGGCGGCGTGGACGCCTTGAGCGACGTGGATGTGGTTCTGAGGTCCGGAATCACGGGTTTACTCGGGCCCAACGTCGATTGGTATTGTCGCCGCCGCTGGGCACCCTCGTACGTTTCATTCGACGGTATCCGCTTCACCAGCGCGGCGGTCCTGACGCGCATGGGATGGCTTGCGGCATCAGTCTTGTCGTGTGCTCTGGTCGGGGGACTCGCGTTCGACGTCAGCGCCGGAGCCGCGAATTCTCGTCGGCACGTGCGCTTTGCGGGCGTCGCCGCGCGGTTTCGTCTCTGCGAGCATCGCTTGTGCGATCGCACTCGGCGCAATCACTCGCGCTCGCGTCGCATTCGAAGCCCTCGCGCTGACGGCATGGTATGTGGGTCCGCTCAACCGCGTGCCGTTCATCGACCCGCAAGCGGCGGTTCGCGCACCGCTCGTTACCATCGGCATTGCCACGGCCGTTACGACCGTCGCGCTCGGTGCGGCCGGGGCGCGGTCCGCATGGCGAAGGTGAGCTACGGCAAAGTGAAACTGACGACCGTATTCTCGCCGCGTAGGTTCGTCCAAAAGCGTTCGCCGTCGTAAGCGAGCCCGCGACCCGTTACGGTCAGCGCGGCGAGTTCCGTTTCGCGCGGTTCGCCGGCGCGTGCGTCGAGTCGCACGAGGCGATAGTCATCGACCTCTTTACTTTCGGTCGTCATGAGATAGAAGGCGCCGTCCACGATCGTCATCCCCGTAATCTCGCGCTGCACGGAGATCGAGCGTTGAACGGCGCCGGCACGGTCCAACTCCAAGATGCGGTGCTCAAAGCGCTGGCTGAGAAAGAGCGCATCGCCGTCATGCGCAAGCCATGAGCCCGTGGCGTCCGGGCATGGCAGCGTCTCGGACTTGAAACCCTTCCCCGCGATGAATCGCGCGATCGAACGATCGTCGCTTTGGGCGTCACCCACCACGACGCGCAGTTCGCCATCGAAGGCGACGAGGCCGTACGGAGTACCCGGAGCCTCCCATTCTTCGGACACTGAGCCGGTATGAGAGTCGGTTGCATAGAGGCGATCGGTCTCAACCGAACCGATCCACAAGCGCGAACCGTCGTACGCGATTCCGATGGGCGCCGAAGCCGGCGCCGGCATACGCGTGAAGTCTTGGACCGACGGCAGCACGTTCTTCATAGCACTGCGGTTGCGGCCCAGCGCGCGACGACCTGCCGAATAGCCCTCGCGCGCTCTTTGAGTGAAGCGCCGCCTTTAAGGACGCACATCGTCCGGCGGCATGAGGATCGGCGTACGTCTGGGGTGGGGAATGCCGCTGATCGTCGGGCGCGGAGTTGGGCTCTCGTGCGGCGTGAACGTCGGCAGTTCGCCCGGCGGTGGCGACCACGAAGCGAACGGCGTGGGCGTTGAAAGGGGCGGCGGGGGCCGCGTTTCGATATCGAGCGTACGCGTTGCACGATCGTACGTTACGTCGGCACCGAGCGCGCGTGCGACGGCGGCGAGCGGGATTATCACCTCACCGGCGCGCAGGTACGGCGCGATGGGTAATGTCACGGCCGCCACGCCGCTTGAAGCATCGAGCGAGCCGAGCGAAACGACGAACGAGCGACCGTTACGCTCAAAGGTGAAACGGCCGCCGCCTCCGGCTGCGATCACCGCCGCAAACGCGCGCGCGTACGGATCGAGCGGCGCCGCGACGACGCCGTGACGCAGGTAAGCATCGCGGGCCCCGGCGACGAGCCGGCCGTCGACGACCACGGTAACGGGGAGGAACGGCGTCATACCGGCATGCGCCGGCTGGTCGAAATCGTTCGCTGCGCGGGCGTTCGCTTCTCGGCCGACGGATGCGCTTTTCTTGCCCAGGCCCTCGCGTTCAACGCAATCTTCGCAGTGTTTCCCATAATCATCCTAACGATCGCCGTGCTCGCGTTCATCTACGGTAACGCCAACGGCGAAACGCAAGCGCTCGGGCTCGTCGGCACGCTCGCCCCGGCGCTCAAGGTAATTGTTTCGGACAACCTGCAGCACATCGTGGAATTTCGCGGCATCTCGGGTGCAATCGCGTTCGTTGCTTTGATCTGGTCGGGCAAAAATCTCTTTCAAGGCCTCGCGTACGCGCTCAACCGCGCCCTCAACGTTCCCGCGGGACGTCCGCTCGTCACCGACATCCTCGTGGCGCTCATCATACTTCCAGTCCTCGCCGTCATCTTCATCATCGCGACGGCCGTGCCGCTCGTGATCTCGCTCATCGTCGTGAGGTTCGGCGCCTTTCCGCATGCCGCAGTACTGACCCAAGTCGCGGGCTACGGCACCGGCGTCGTCTTGATCTTCGCCATTGCGCTCGTCTTGTACGATTATTTGCCTAATCGCAAAGTCAAACCGGGTTTCGGTATTCCGGGAGCCATCGTCTTCACCTTAGCGTGGGAACTTGCTCAGATCGCGTTTGCCATCTACACGACGCACGCCAACTACACGCGCGTGTACGGCGCACTCGCGGCATTTGCGGTGCTCTTGATTTGGTTCTATTACATGGCAACGATCTTTTTGTTCGGCGCTCAAATCAGCGCCCAATGGATGCGCCAGCATGCGCCGGCGGAATGACGGCGGTCGCCTCGATCTCGACGCAGGCTGCGGACTCCAGTAAGCCTGCAACGACGACCACCGACATCGCCGGAAAGTGCCGTCCCATCACTTCGCGGTATGCCGTACCGATCGCGCCCCGCGCGTCGAGATAGGCGCCCTTGTCGGTGATGAACCACGTCAACCGCGCAACGTGTTCGGGTAGCGCGCCCGCTTCTGCCAAGATTGCGACGATGTTGGATAACGCTTGGCGCGTCTGGCCTGCGATGTCGCTTGCCGCAAAGCGTCCCGCAGCGTCCCAGCCAATCTGACCGCTCACGAAAACGACGCGACCAGTGCTGACGATGCCGTGGGCATATCCCCGAGGCCGCGGCCACTTCGCGGGTTGCAACCGGTTCATGCCCCGACGTCCGCGGTACGCAATCTGAAACGCTGCAGTTTGCCCGTCTCGGTGCGCGGTAACGCCGCGACGAACTCGATTGCGCGTGGATATTTGTACGGCGCGATTCGCGTTTTCACGAAGTCTTGCAATTCGGCTGCGCCCGGGGGGACCGCCGAATCAAGCACGGGGCGTAATACGACGAACGCCTTGACGATCGTCCCACGGGCCTCATCGGGAACGCCGACGACCGCGCACTCGGCGACGTGCGGATGGTCGAGCAGGACCGCCTCGACTTCGGCGGCCGCAATGTTGTAGCCCGACGAGACGATCATGTCGTCCGTTCGTCCTTGATACCAAAAATAGCCGTCCGAATCCAGCATGTACGCATCACCCGTCACGTTCCAGCCGCCTTGCACGTAATCGCGCTGACGCGGATCGTCGAGATAGCGGCAACCCGTCGGCCCCTTCACCGCGAGCCGGCCGACCGTTCCGGGCGCCAGCGGCTTGCCTTCGTCATCGATGATGCAGGCGACGTAACCCGGTACGGCCTTTCCGGTCGCCCCCGAACGAATATCGTCGCCCGCTGCGCTGATGAAGACGTGCAGCATCTCGGTCGCACCGATGCCGTCGATGATGTCGATGCCGCTCGCCTCGCGCCACAGCGTGCGCGTCGCGACCGGCAACGTTTCACCCGCCGATACGCATGCGCGCAAACTCTCCAGAGAATACTCTGGTGCGAGCGCTGCCATCGCGCGATACGAAGTGGGCGCCGTGAATGTAACGGTCGCCCCGAACTGCGCAATGGCAGAGAGCAGTGCCGACGGCGTCGGCCGCTCCAGCAGTAAGGTCGCCGCGCCCGCGCGCAGCGGGAACAGCAGAAGGCCACCCAAACCGAACGTGAACGCAAGCGGCGGCGTCCCCGTGAACAGATCGTCCGGCCGCGGCTTAAACGACGTCGGCGGGAACGTGTCGCAGATCGCGAGCACGTCACGGTGAAAGTGCATCGTGCCCTTGGGATATCCGGTCGTGCCCGATGTGAACGCGATCATGCACACGTCGTCGGCGGCGGTCGCGACGTTCTCGAACTCGGACGAATGCGCCGCCATCCGCGCGTCAAGACCGCTTGGAGCATCATCGTGCGAGTAGATGACGCGCGAACACGGCGACTCGCCCCCGACCGCCGCCTCGAAATCCACGGCAGCACGCCGGTCGCAGACGGCGAAGGCGACCTGGGCAAGCCGGATCACATCGCGCAGCTCCTTCGCGCGCAGCAGCGGCATCGTCGTGACGACGACACCGCCTGCTTTGACAACGCCGAGCCACGCCGCCGCCAGCATCTCGTTGTTAAAACCTCGCAAAAGCACGCGATTACCCGGCACAATGCCGAGGTCGTCGTGCAACACGTGCGCGATTTGGTTCGCGTCGGCAAGCAACTCCGCATAGGTCACGGTACCTGCAGTGGTGACGATGGCGCGTCGTCCGCCGTGCCCGGCCTCGACGGCCGCGTCGAGCAACTCGGCCGCACAGTTCAATTGCCGGGGATACCGTAACTGCGGCAACGTCCAAAGAAACTCGGGCCAGAGTTCCGGCGGCGGCAGATGATCGCGTGCAAAGGTATCGATGTGCGCGCTCGGTGTCAGCGTCACGCACGCGCCTCACGGAAGCGCGCCAGCGTCTGCTTCGCAATGATGAGGTGCTGCACTTCGGTTGCACCTTCGTAGATTCGCAAGGCCCGAATCTCGCGATAGAGACGCTCCGCAACCGTCCCGCGCATAACGCCGAGCGCTCCGAAGAGTTGAACCGTCCGGTCGATGATCTGCTGCGCGATCTCCGTGGACGTCGCTTTTGCCATCGCGGCTTCGCGCGTTGCGGGCTCGCGCGCGACATCGCGCAGCCATGCCGCACGATAGGTCAAGAGGGCCGAGGTGTCGATGCCGGTCGCCATCTTCGCAAGCGCGACTTGCGTGAGCTGGAAATCGGCCAAGACACCGCCGAACATCGCGCGCCCGGTCGCACGCCCTAGCGCCTCGTCAAGTGCGCGCCGCGCAAGCCCGAGCGCTGCCGCCGCGACGCTCGTGCGAAAGACGTCGAGAGAACGCATCGCAAGCTTGAACCCGTCGCCCTCGTTACCGAGGCGATCCGCCGCGGGTACGCGGCACGAGCGCAAACGCAGCGACCCGAGGGGATGCGGCGCGAGTGACTCGATGCCGCCTCGGATCTCGAGGCCCGGCGCGGCAGCATCGACGACGAAAGCGGCGAGCCCGCTACTGCCCGCAACCTGGTTCGTGCGCGCGAACACGACGTAGAAGTCGGCGATGCCGGCGTTGGATATCCACGTCTTCGTGCCGTCGAGCACGTAATCGTCGCCGTCGCGGTGCGCCGTCGTTGCCAGCGCCGCGACGTCGGAGCCGGCGTCGACCTCCGACAGCGCGAACGCCGCAATGGCCGTCCCCGCGCAAACACGGGGAAGGTAACGCTCTTGCAATTGCGGCGCGCCTGCAAGCGCGAGCGGAATGCTCCCCAAGCCTTGCATCGCAAACGCGAAGTCGGCCAAGGCGTTGTGCCGCGCGAGCGTTTCCCGCACCAGGCAAAGCGCGCGCGCGTCGAGATTCTCGAAAGCACCGCCGAAGGCGGCCGGCACCGCGTAGCGCAACCATCCGCCCTCACCGAGCGCCCGTACCAGCGACCGGCAGCCGGAGTCGACATCCTCGTATTCCGTCTCCGGCACGTTGTCTGCAGCCCACCTCTCGACTTGCGGCACGAGCGCACGATGGACGGGCTCGAAGAACGGCCACGCGAGGTAGGATGTGTCGCTCAATTTAGTCGCCTTCGAAAACCGGCGTCCGCTTGGCCTTAAACGCTTCGTACGCCCGCCGGAAGTCGTGCGTCGCCATGCATACCGCTTGCGCGTCCGCTTCGGCGTCGAGCGCTTCATCGATGCCGAGCGACCATTCGCGATGCAACATTTGCTTCGTCAGCGCGTGCGCGAACGTCGGTCCCTCCGCGAGCGTGCGTGCGAAAAGCCGCGCTTCCGCGAGGATAGTTTCGGCCGAGTATAACCGGTTGAAGAAGCCCCATTCGCGCGCTTCTTCCGCCGGCAGCGGTCGGCCGGTGTAGAGCAGTTCGGCGGCGCGTCCAGCACCCACGACGCGTGGCAGCAACGTGCACGCGCCCATGTCCGCGCCCGAAAGCCCCACCTTCGCGAACAGAAACGCGACGCGCGACGCGGGCGTACCGAAGCGTACGTCGCTTGCGAGCGCAAGCATGGCTCCCGCGCCCGCGCAGATGCCGTCGACCGCAGCGACGATCGGCTGCGGGCACGCCCGCATCGCCTTGACGACATCGCCCGTCATGCGCGTGAAAGCGAGCAGTTCGGGCATCGCCATGCGCGTGAGAGGCCCGATGATTTCGTGCACATCGCCGCCCGAGCAAAAATTGCCGCCGGCCCCGGTGATGACCACCGCCGCAACATCGTTCGCCCCCGCCAGCCCGCAGAACAACTCACGCAGTTCGGCATAGGACTCGAACGTGAGCGGATTCTTACGCTCGGGCCGATCGAGCGTCAGGGTCGCAACTCTCGCATCGACTTGCCAGCTTACGTGCTGCGTCGCGTAGCGCGCAAAAGAATGCATCTGTGTCAGTTTCCGATCTCCCCGCCGTCGATGCCGATCGCTTGCCCTGTGACGGCGCCCGCGGCCGGCCCGCACAACCATGCGACCGTTTCTGCCACCTCCTCAGGCCGTACGAATCGCCCGAGCGGGTTGCGCCCGAGCAACGCAGCAGCGGCAGCTTCGCGCGTGCGGCCCGTGGCCGTGACGATGTCGTCGAGGCTGCGTTCGAGCATCGCCGTGCGAGTAAAACCGGGACACACGGCATTCACCGTAATCCCATGCGAGGCGAGTTCCCTTGCAAGCGCGCGCGTCAGTCCGACGACGCCGTGTTTCGCTGCGGCATAAGCCGTGATGTACGGGCCGCCCGCGAGGCCCGCGGTGCTCGCGACGTTGACGATGCGGCCGGTGCTGCGCGCGAGCATTCCGGACACCGCCGCACGGCAGCAGATATACGTGCCGGTCAGGTTTACCCCGAGCATCGCGTCCCACGCAGTGCGATCCATCTTCGTAAACGGACGCGCGAGCGCGGCGCCTGCATTGTTCACGAGAACGTCGATCTCGCCGTGACGCGCACGCGCCGTCTCGAATGCGGAATCAACGGCAACTTCGTCCGTGACGTCGGCAACGACGCAGAGTGCTCGCGCGCTGCGCGGGAGGGTCGACGCGTGATGCTCGAGCACCGCCGCGTCGCGCCCAAGCAACGTGATGCGCGCGCCGTCGGCCGCAAGCGCCGTCGCGATCGCCGCACCGATACCGCGTCCGCCGCCCGTGACAAGCGCGTGCTTCACCCCGTAACCTCGGCCGGCGCGGCGGCTCGCTGGAGCATGCGCCGGTATTGATCGCGTCCAGTAAGATACTGCTGCGGCCACGGCTGTGCGTCGTAGCCTAGCTGCGCTGCCGCGTGCAAGGTAAAGTACGGATCGGCCAAGTGGGGGCGTGCGAGCGCCACGAGGTCGGCCCGACCCGATGCGACGATGCTGTTGATCTGATCGAGATCGGTCACGTTGCCGACCGCCATCGTTCGTATCCCGAGTTCGTTGCGGATGCGATCGGAGAACGGCGTCTGGAAGAGCCGGCCATAGACGGGCTTGGCGTGCCGCGACGTTTGCCCCGCGGAGACGTCGATCAGATCGGCGCCGGCCGCGTCGAAGGCGCGCGCGATTTCCACCGCGTCGGCCGGTTCGATGCCGCCCTCGACCCAATCCGTTGCCGAGATACGCACCGACATCGGACGCTCGGCCGGCCACGCCGCGCGCAACGCCGTGAACACTTCAAGCGGAAAGCGCAGCCGGTTCTCCAGAGTCCCGCCGTACTCATCGGTGCGCGCGTTGCAGAGCGGCGTGATGAAACTCGACAACAGGTAGCCGTGCGCGCAGTGCAGTTCGAGCAGGTCGAACCCACACTCGGAACCCATCCGTGCCGCGCGCACGAATTCCGCTTTGACGCGCTCCATGTGGGCTCGAGTCATCGCTTGCGGAAGCTGATTGCGTTCACCGAAAGGCAGCGACGACGGCGCGATCAGCGGCCAATTCGCCTCGCTCAGCGGCTCATCGGGCTCCTCCCAACCGAGCTGCGTTGAGCCTTTCGGGCCCGCGTGGCCCAGCTGCAAGGCGATTTTCGCCGGCGTGTATGCGTGCACGAAATCGACGATGCGCTTCCATGCCGCGAGATGTTCGGGCGCATACATCCCCGCGCAACCGGGCGAGATGCGCGCGTCGGCCGCGACGCAGGTCATCTCCGTAAAGATCAGGCCCGCGCCGCCTTGTGCGCGCGCGCCGAGGTGAACCAGATAGAAATCGTTCGGCGTACCGTCCGTACAACTGTACATCGCCATCGGGGAGACGACCACGCGATTGGGCAGAGGCAGTTCGCGCAGCCGGAGCGGCAAGAACATCGGCGGTACACGGCTCTGCGCGCCCGCGCGCTGCGAGAGCCACGTCTCGATGCCCTCGATGTATGGTCGGTCGCGCAGGCGCAAGTTATCGTGCGTGAGACGCTGGCTGCGAGTGAGCAGACTGTACGCGAACTGTTCGGGTTCCAGGCTTGCGTAGCGGGCAACGTTTTCAAACCATTCGGTGCTGTTACGGGCGGCGTTCTGCAGCCGTAGGACCTCGATGCGCCGTTCGCCTTCGTAGGCTTCGAACGCTCGCGTGCGGTCGGCGTGTCGTTCGAGCGCACGCGCAAGAGCAATCGCATCTTCGAGGGCTAGTTTGGTTCCCGAGCCGATCGAGAAGTGGGCGGTGTGCGCGGCATCACCGATCAGGACACGATTGCCGTCGTGCCAGCGCGCGTTCGACACCTGAGCGAACACGAGCCATGGATTGGCGAGATGCGCGGCGTTGGACGCGAGGGCATGGCCACCGAGATACGGAGCGAAGAGTCGCTCGCAGAACACGATCGATTCGGCCGTGCTCATGCGGTCGAGCCCGGCGGCACGCCAAGTCTCTTCGCGGCATTCGACGATTGCGGTTCCGGTCGCCGCATCGAATTGATAGGCGTGCATCGCAAACCAACCGAGCGGCGTCTCTTCGAAGGCGAATGTGAATGCATCGAAGCGCTGATGCGTACCGAGCCAGACGTAGCGGCAACGGCGCGCTTCGACGGTCGTTCCGAAGGCGTCGGCGTGACAACGTCGCACGGCGCTGTTCGCCCCGTCGGCGACCGCGACTACGTCGGCATCGAGCGCGTCTACGTCACTTGCTTCGGTCCTGAAGCGCACTTCGATGCCGACCTCCGCGGCGCGTTCGTGCAGAATCTGCAGGAGCCGCTTGCGCGCGATTCCCGCGAACCCTTGGCCCTCGGCACGAACGCGCCGGCCTCGGAAATTGACGTCGATTGCGTCCCAGTGAACGAAATCGCTCGCGATGCGCTCGTAGGTCTGCGGGTCAGCGGCAGCGATGTTGCCGAGCGTCTGATCGGAAAAGACGACGCCCCAGCCGAAGCTATCGCCGGGCGCGTTGCGCTCGAACAGCACGATCTCGCCCTGCGGTCGCGCCTTCTTCATCAAGATCGAGAAGAACAGCCCCGCCGGACCTCCGCCGATGCAGACGACGCGCATTGCCGGACCAGTTCGGCATCAAGCCGGCGGCCGCCCGTTTGGGAACTGCCGGCGCAGTCACTTTCGTTGTCGCGACGTCACGGCGCGCGCGGGCGACGGACTCTCCGCACGATGCGACGAACCACAACAGTAAGGTGTCGTTCTCTTCCATGCGCTTTCGGTCGACGTTTCTGGTGCTCGTCTTTGCGCTGCCGTTCTTCGGCGCGGCGCCGGCGGGTTATGCGCCGCCCGTCGTCGTCGTCTATCCCTTGTCGTCGACCGGCGGTACGACCCGCAATGAGGCAGGTTCCGATATCGCCGTTCTCCTGGCTACCCGGCTCGCGCAGCTCGGCGGCCTCACCGTGAAACCGCCGACGCCCGGAACGCAACGTACCGACTTTCTGAACGCGGCAATCAAAGAAGGCGCCGACTATTACATTACGGGCTCGATCGCTCCGGTTGGAGCGGAAGTATCCGTGATCGCGCAGGTGGTCTCGACGTACTCGGGCACGATCGTCTATAGTTCGAGTACGCTCGCGCGTACCTATTCCGATGCCGTCTCCGGCGCCGACGATATCGATCATGCGATTCTGAGCCACGCCGGGCGCAGTCTCGCGGCGCTCGACGCGCCTCCGCCGCCCGCACCATCTCCCACGCCGAACGCGGGCAATAACGTCGGGGTCAACATCATGTCGGTGCTCGGACGCCGCAAGCGCGCCAAGGCGACGCCGCGACCGGCCGCCTCAAGCTCGGCGAGCGTAGGCGTGGGCGTGGGCGCAAATCCGACGCCCGGCGTACCGGTCGCGCCCGCGACTCCCACAACCGGTACGCGCGCACTCGTGGTCGCGACCGGCGGCGACGCGAACGATGCCCAGCGGCGACGCGCCGCCGATGCACTCGTCGCGGCTCTCGCCAAAGCGGGCGTACATAGCGCCCTGCTCCCGGTCAGCGCGGACACCGTCACGGCTCACGCGAAAGATCTGTGTGCAGCCAATCCCGGTGCATCGACCTTCTATGCGGGAACCCTGGCGCTCGGGCACGACGCCAAGGGGAGTGCCAACGTACAGTACGACGTCACCGCCTACGACTGCGCGGGCGCGATTCTCCGTCAACAGCACCAAAGCGAACCGGCGACCAAACGCGGCGGCATCGATGCGGCGATCGCAACCGCTGCCACCCACGCCGCCACCGCTTTTGCGCGCGGCACGAGATCGTAAAAGGGCGCGCGTGCGGACGGAATCGTTACAGCGCGCGAATCACAGCAAACCTTCGGGCAATGCCGCCACGATGCAGCCGCCTGCGACATCGATGTCTTTGATGAACGCTTTTACGAGCGGCACGAGAGCGCGACCGGGTTCGACGATCAAACAGTCTTGCGCGGGATAATGCTCGACGCCGATCACGCGCGCCAGTCGGCGGCCTTGCTCGTCGACGAGCCGTAAACCGACGAGGTCGGCGTCGAGATACTCGTCCGGCGCAAGCGACACGTCGTCGAATTCGGCGTAAAGCTCAGCGCCGACGAGCGGACGCGCGGCTTCCGGTGTCTCGACTCCTTCGAACCCCAGCAACAGCCGTTCGTGCGCATGCCGTGCGCTTGTGCAGCGAACATTCCGTTCGACACCCACGCCGTCGATGAGAACCAACACCTGACCCGGGGCCGGCGCTTGCGCATCTGCCGCACGGCACTTCAACTCACCGTGAATGCCGAAGACGCCGGTGAGCCGACCGACGGCAACCCGGCTCAGAAACGAACCCGAGCGTTGCTACGGTTCTTGATATTCCGCCGGCTCGGACTCGGGCGCAATAGGCCCTTCAAGCCGTACGTCTTCGGCTTCTTGGCCTTCGATGAGGGCAGCGTCGACGGCCTTGCCGCCGACGATGTCCTGACCCGGTTCGTCGTCAGATTCGTCATCGAGATCGTCGTCGTCTTCCTCGGAGTCGACGATGTCGATCGTTACGCGCCCCTCCGCGCCGGCTCGCACGAGCGTGCGCAGCGCTTGCGCGACGCGACCGCCGCGGCCGATCACCTTGCCGATGTCTTCGGGGTCGACTTCGAGCTCGAGGACTGCACCGCGGGCATCGGGATGAATCTCGACGATCACCGCATCTGGATTGGCGACAAGCTTCTTCGCAAGAAACGTCAACAGTTCGACCGCGCGCGGGTGTCCGATCTCCGGCGGTAACGGGTCACGTTTGACGATCTCACGGCGGCGCGGCCAAGAACGCCCAGTCTGGCCTTCAGCGGGGGGGGTGGTCTCCGGAAAACCCCCGCGCGCACGTCGCCTAGCCGGGCGCTCGTCTTCGGGCTCGATCTCATCGATGATCGTTTCGCCCGACGCGATCGTTCGGGCGCCGAGCGTCGAACGGCGTTCGTCCTCTTCGCTCGGTGCCTCTTCGCCGAACAGGCCGAACTCGTCATCGAAGGCGCTCATTTGCTACGTACCGCTCGACTTGGGCGGCCGCTTGGTTTCGGATATCGGGCCGCGTTCGACGAGGCCGCGTTCGGCGAGTAGCCGCCGAACCGGATCCGACGGCTGCGCGCCTTTGGAAAGCCAGTTCTTGATCTTGTCCTCGTCGATAACGACCGTTTTCGGCTCGGTGCGCGGATTGTAGTGACCGACGATTTCGATGAAGCGGCCGTCGCGCGGTGAGCGCGCATCGGTCACGACGAAGCGATACGTCGGTTGTTTCTTGGCGCCCATGCGGCGTAAGCGGATCTTGACCATCGGGATAGTTCTCTTTCGTATATGCTGAGGTGGACCGTCGCACTTGTCACGACGGAAATCGTTAGAATCTGTCGGGCTTTGCCCGACTTCCAGCTCGGTGCACGATTCGGCCTAGCCGAATCCTGCACGGGTTCAGCGAAGCTGAATCCATTAGGGGCGACCCTTCGAGCCGCCGAGCGCCGGAATGCGCGGTCGCTTACGACCGCCGCCGCCGAGCTGTTTCATCATCGTGCGCGAAGCGTCGAACTGCTTGACCAAACGATTGATGTCGGCGACGTTTGTTCCGCTGCCGCGCGCGATGCGTCGGCGGCGGGAGGCGTTGAGAATCTCGGGACGGCGTCGCTCCTGGCGGTTCATCGAGCAGATGATCGCCTCGATGCGGTTGACGTCTTTCTCGTCGATCTCAAACTCTTTAGGCACGAGCTTCGACATGCCCGGAATCATCTTCATGAGATCGGTCATCGAACCCATTTTGCGGACTTGCCGTAATTGGCCGAGAAAATCGTCGAGGGTGAACTCGTTCTTGCGAAACTTTTGCTCGAGTTCTTTGGCTTGTTCGAGCGAGTAAACGTTCTGCGTTTTCTCGATCAGCGTGAGCACGTCGCCCATGCCGAGAATGCGCGACGCGAGCCGGTCGGGATGGAATGCTTCGAGCGCCGAGAGCTTTTCGCCGACGCCGACGAATTTGATCGGCGCACCCGTGATGCGGTAGATCGACAGCGCCGCGCCACCGCGTGCGTCGCCGTCCATCTTCGTGAGAATGATGCCCGTGATCCCCAGAGGCGCATCGAAGCCCTTGGCGACGTTGGTGGCTTCCTGACCCGTCATCGCATCGGCCACGAAGAGAATCTCGCTCGGCTGCGTGGCAGCCTTGATGCGCTCGAGTTCCTCCATCAGCGCGTCGTCGATCTGCAAGCGGCCGGCCGTGTCGACGATAACCGTCGGTATTCCGAGGCGCTTCGCTTCTTCGACGGCGTGCGTCGCGATCGCGACCGGGTCGCGCGAGTTTTCGACGTAGACGGGCAGATCGATCTGCTTGCCGAGCGTCTGCAACTGCTCGATTGCAGCCGGTCGGTAGACGTCGGCGGCGACGAGCAGGCTGCGACGGCCTTGCTCTTTGAAGCGCAGGGCGAGTTTGCCCGCGTGCGTCGTCTTTCCCGAACCCTGTAGACCGACCAGCATGATGACCGTCGGGGGCGCGGGCGAAAACTGGACTCGCGCCTCGGCGCCTCCCATCAACGCCACGAGTTCGTCGTGCACGATCTTGATGACCGATTGTGCGGGCGTCAGCGAGGCCAGCACGTCGGCTCCGACGGCTTTCTCCTTGACCGCGTTGACGAATTCTTTGGCGACGGAAAGATTGACGTCCGCTTCGAGCAACGCGACGCGAACTTCGCGCGCGACCTCGTTCACGTCCGACTCCGTCAGCCGCCCGCGATTACCGAGCCGCGCAAAAATTGCGCCGAGCCGTTCCCCAAGAGCTTCGAGCAAGGATTACGCCTTGGGGGCGGTCTCGTCGATCTTTTTGACGGCGTCACCGACGGTCTTGATCGTTTCCGCCTCTTCGTCGGGAATGTCGATGTTGAACTCGGTCTCGAAGGCCATCACGAGCTCCACTTGATCGAGCGAGTCCGCGCCGAGGTCGTCCGTGATCGAAGCCTCGGGCGTGACCTCCGCTTCGTCCACGCCGAGCTGATCGACGATGATCTTCTTCACCTTATCGAAGGTCGTACCAGTCGCTTCCGCCATGCCTCTCCTACGCGCGCTTGGCGCGATCACATCAAAAATCCGCCGTCGACCACGATGGTCTGGCCGGTGACGTATCGGGCGGCATCGGAACACAAAAAGGTCACGACACCGCTTACGTCTTGGGGGGTGCCCGCACGTCCGAGCGGGATCGTTGTCAGATAATGAGCTCGCGCTTGTTCGGGCATCGACTGCGTCATCGCGGTTTCGATGTAGCCCGGCGCGACGGCGTTGACTCTTACGTTCCGCGAGCCCAATTCCTTTGCTACCGACTTTGCCAAACCGAGCAAGCCCGCCTTGGAGGCGGCATACGCCGCCTGGCCGGCATTGCCGGCGAGCCCGACGATGCTCGAGAGCAACACGATGGAGCCGCTACGCTGTTTCATCATCGGACGCGCCACGGCGCTCGTCAAGTAGAACGCGGACTTCAAATTGACGTCGAGCATGAGGTCGAGGTCGGCCGGCTTCGTTCGCACCAGCAGCCCGTCGACGGCCTGGCCGGCGTTCGCGACAGCGTGATCGATGCGGCCGAACTCGCGTAAGGCTGCGCTAACCGCGCCGTCGACGGCCTGCACGTCGCTGACGTCGGCGATCAGCGGCAGGGCGCGCGCCTCCGCCCGCGCGGCACGCACGGCGGCGGCGGTCTCAGCGAGATTCTCGGCGCTTCGACCGACGAGTGCAACGTCGGCTCCATGGCGCGCGAGGTCGACCGCGATCGCGCGCCCGATGCCGCGGCTCGCGCCGGTGATCAGCGCGACGCTGCCGGCGAGCGATTCGTTCACGCGACGCCTTCGGCGAGGCGTTGCACGAGCGCGAGTACGCCCTTCTCGTCGCCGACGTGCACGGTCGGCGGAGCACCCGGCAGCCGTTTGATCAGCGGCGCAAGGACCGGCGATCCGCCGAATTCGACGATGAGATCGAGATGCTCGGCGAGCAGCCGCTCCGAAGCGGCATGCCAGAGTACCTCTTCGGTGACCGAACGGGCGAGGTTGCGGCGAATCGTTGCGACGTCGCGGTAAGGCTGCGCGTCGACGTTGGAGATGACCGTGAACGCCGGCAGTCCGATCGTTGCGCGTTCGACGAACGGCGTGAAGCGTTCGCGCGCCGGCATCATCAAAGCACTATGCCAGGCGCCCGACACGTTGAGCGGCACGACGCGTTTGGCGCCGGCCTCGAGCGCTAGCCGCCCGGCGTGTGCGACGGCATCGCGATCGCCGCTGATCACGATCTGCGCGGGGGCGTTGAAGTTCGCAAGCTGCACCCGTCCGACGGGCGTAGCCGCCGCCACTGCGCCCTCGACTCGTGCTACGTCGAGACCAAGAATCGCCGCCATCGCGCCCGGGGCCGTTTCCGCGGTGGCTTGCATCGCAAGCGCGCGCTGGTGCACGAGTGCAAGGGCATCTTCGAAGGTGAGCGCGCCCGCGAGCGTCAGGCTGCAATACTCGCCGAACGAATGGCCGGCGCTCGCGACCACGCCGAGCGCATCGCCGGCCGCAGCCGCAAGCGCATAGTTGACGACGAAGATGGCCGGCTGGCTATAGCGCGTCTCACGCAACGTCTCTTCGGGACCGTTGCGCACGATCGCGCCAAGGTCATAGCCGAGCACGCGACGAGCGCGCACAAAGACGTCGGCCGCAGCCGGATACCGTTCGACGAGCGCCCCGCCCATGCCGATGCTTTGCGAACCCTGCCCAGGAAACGCGACGCCGACGCGCGTCATCCGCTCCACCGCCACGCGATCGCGCCCCACGAGAGGCCACCGCCGAAACCGGTGAACACGATGAGGTCGCCGTCGTGTAAGTCGCCGCGTTCGATCGTCTCCGAGAGCGCGATCGGAATCGTTGCCGATGACGTATTTCCGTAACGCTCGATATTGATGACGATCTTCTCGCGCGGCACGTCGAGCCGTTTCGCGGCTGCTTCGATGATACGCAGGTTCGCTTGATGCGGGATGATCCAGTCGACATCGGCTGTGGTATAGCCCGCCGCCGCGAGCACGTGCTTCGAGGTCTCCACCATTTTGTTGACGGCGTAGCGGTAGATCTCGCGCCCGTTCATCTCGAGCTTATCCTTCTTCTGCGCGAGCAATTGGGGCGTCATCGGATGACGCGAACCGCCGCCGTGCACATACAGCAACTCGGGCGTCCTACCATCGGCCCCGAGCTCGCAGGCCAAAAAGGAGTCCCGCTCCGGCTCCGTGCGTTCGACGATCGTGGCGCCCGCGCCGTCACCGAAGAGAATGCAGGTGCCGCGGTCTTCCATGTTCGCGATGCTCGAGAGCGTTTCGACGCCGATGATCATCACACGCGCAAAGACGCCGGCGCGAATCAAACTAGCAGCCACCGGAAGCCCGTAGATGAATCCGCTGCACGCGATTTCGATGTCGAAAGCCGGCTTGCCGACGGCACCGAGATTGGCGGCAACGATGCAGGCCGTCGCGGGAAACTGAAAATCCGGCGTGACGGTTGCGACGATATAGCAGTCGATGTCATCGGGGCTCAGGCCAGCGCGGCCAAGAGCGTGCCGAGCGGCTTGCGTGCTCAGATCACTCGAAGCTTCACCGGCTGCGGCGTAGCGGCGCTCGCGCATGCCGGTGCGCGTGACGATCCAATCGTCGGAGGTATCGAGAATCTTTTCTAGATCGGCATTGCTCATCACGCGCTCGGGCACGTAATGCCCGACGCCGCTGATACGTGCGCCGAAAGAAGGGTTAATGGGTGTGGCCGGCCTGCTCGTCCTTGGGCTTGATCACTTGGCGACCATCGTAAAAGCCGCAATGTCCGCACACGAAATGCGGCCGCTTCGGCTCATGGCATTGCGGACACGCGACCGCCGTTACCGGCGATAATTTCCAGTTCGCGGCTCTTCGGCTACGCGTTTTCGAGCGCGGGGTCTTCCATTTGGGGTTTGCCATCGTGTGTTTACTCCGGGTGCGGGCAGCGGCTGGTTCCGTCGCGTTTGCGGCCGCACTCCGGGCAGAGCCCGCGGCAGGTTTCACTGCACGCGAGCGTTAGCGGAAGCGCCGAGTCGATCAGTTGCCGGATGAGGTCCGCCACGTCGAGCTCGTCGCCGTGAAGGACGTTGTTTTCGCCGAACGGGTCGTCGGCTCTGAGGGCCGGATCGAACCGTTCCTCGAGTTCGAGGTGGAGCGGAAGTTCGACGGGTTCGAGGCAGCGGGCGCACTCGCCCGCGACTCGTCCGTCGACGATTCCCTTGAGTTCCAGACCTCCTCCGGCGCGCCGGATCGTAAGAGCGACGTCGAGGGGAAGCGGAAACCGAAAGGCTGCGAAGTCTGGCAGGGCAAGCGCTTCTCGAACCGCGAGTTCGCGCCCGGTTTGCAGGACACCGCCGATATCGACGGCCGTTGGCGAGCTCTTGGTGCGGTGTGCCGTGGTCCGAGTCCCCCGAGGACAACCTCTCGATAATAGAGTCGGCCCCGTGCCTTGTCAACGCGCTTCATCGGCGCCGCCTGCTTGACTCGGTCCGAGAGCGTCGTTCGGCCGGCGAGGACTTGCGGGCCGTTGCGGTCGTCGCGATTCGCAAGCGTATCGGTAAGCATCAACGGCGAGATCGGTTTCGAGCCCGATCACGGGTCTCTGCCGAGGGCCGCCGAGTAGGAGTGAACTTGCAAGAACTCGGCGGAATTCGGTTTGGGGCGCAAATCTTCTCGGCGGCACGCTCGCACGGCCTCGACCCGAAGTTACTGGCGGCGGTGGCCGCTCAGGAAACCGGCGGTCCCGGCGCATCGTCAGGCAACAATGTGATCGGCGATCATGGCCACGGCCACGGTATCTTCCAGATCGACGACCGCAGTTGGGCCTTTGCCCGCACGGCGGCGGCGATGGACCCGGCCCGCAACGCCGACAAAGCGGCTTCCATTTTGGCCGACAATCTCGGCCGCTACGGCGGCGATGTCCATAAAGCGCTTTCCGCTTACAATGCCGGCTCGCCGAGGGCCACCGGCACGGTGACGACTTGGGGCGACGGCCGAACGCTCGGCTACGCCGACTCGGTGCTGCGTCACTACGCCGAACTGGGCGGCGAGGCGCGCGAGCAACTCGTAGCGGACCAGCGCGACACGAGCGCCGGCGTCAACGCGCTCGCTAGCCGATTCGGAGCCTCCCAGCCGTCGTCTGCGTATCAGGCGGCGCCGACGCCGGCAGAGTCCATCCCGTGGCCCGATCCTTCCTCGCTTGCGGCGTTGCAAGGGCCCTTAGCTGCCCCGCCGGCCTCGACGCCCACGGCCACGGCCACGCAATGGCGTTCCTTCGCCAGTCTGAATCAGGGCGCCGGTGATCCGGCCCAAGACGCCGATGCCCTTCTCGCCGATCTGATGGGCGCGAGCATTCCCGACGATTCGGGCGCATCGGCCTAGGGGCGTGGCGGACGGCCTACGCCGATTGGACTGCGCCGTACGGCGCGCCGCAAAAGCGCGGATTCGACGAGATCGCACACAAGGCGCTCTCACGCGACCGCGTGATGGTCGATCGACATAACCTTTCGGTATCAACTTCACGGACACAGAGGAGCGACATGGGCAATTTTCTCGGCACGATTGTGGGCGGACTCGAGGGCGCCGCCACCGGATTTCTCGAGGGCGGCCCGGCGGGCGCAGCAGCGGGCGGCCTCGGGGGACTGATCATGGGCGGCAACGGTCCAAGCGGCGTCGGCAATATACGAGGGGGAACCGACTGGACGATCCCAGCTGGTCAAGGTATGGATCAGGCCTACGAGGCTGCGGATCTCGGCTTGCAAGCCGAGGAGCTTCGGCATCAATATCAGATGCAGGTACAATCACAGCAGTTCAACGACGTCGAAGATGAAAAATCCGAACAGATGCGCGAGATGAACACCTTGCGCACGGTCGCGATGAAACAGCGCGAAGCCGACGACAAGATCGTTCAGGAGTTCATCAAAACGGCGGGCGGCCAATAGGCACCGTGGCCGCCGTCGACCTCGGCGTTGCTTCTCCGCCGCTCGCCCCGGCGGAGAAGCCGCAGGCAACCGCCGGTGAAGCGAGCCCGGCAACACTGGACGACACGGCGGAAACCGTTCCCGACACGGCCACGACCTTGGCCGAAGCCTTCGCGCGGCGCGCCGAAGTTTTACTGGTCGCACAGCAATCGCAGCAACAGGTCATGCAATCGCAGCTCGATCGCGTGAAGGCCGACTTCAACGCGAGCCAGGAAGAGCGCAGCGAACAACTGCGCGAGATGAACGCGCTGCGCGACATGGCGCTCGCTCAAGCCAAACAAGACGACGAGGTCCTCAAGAAGTACATCGCGATGATCTGACGGCTTCCCGCCGCCAGCCACCTTGCAGGTTTAGTGTCGCCCCGCGTGAAGCAAGCCGCGAACCGCTCGGGCACGTAGCTTAGTCGGTAAAGCACCAGCTTGATAAGCTGGGGACCGATGGTTCGAGTCCATCCGTGCCCAGGAACGATTCAAGTTCGAGGTTCTGAGCCACCGGATGCCCGAGCGTTGATTGTTCCGACAATGCCGTGTAATGGCCGCGGCGAGCCTTGTAGCCGATGCTACATGCGTTGAAGGTGACCGCACCTCCACCGCTTGTAATGCGGGCCGTCTTGCACTGGATTCGGAGCAGCCCTCGCGGGAATCCAGCGATCAGATCATTGTCTCCCTTCTGCTTTGTATTCACCCTAGTAGCCCACTCCTTTCGTGCTACGTGCGATCCTACCCCAAGAACACTTTGCCATCGTCGATGTCGAGCACTTGGAAAAGTGTCGTTTCAGGTGGTAATGTCGTGACGAACGGATATCTCCCGACGAAGCTCGGACGGTTCACGCGGTCGCCCACGATCTGACCGGATTGGTCGGCGTTGATCGCATCGTAATCCGCCGGATTCGAATGTTCTCGCGCCCACGAGGCGACGTCATCGTCGCTCTTTGCGCGCGCGACCACATCGCGCAACGCGTCTTCGGAGATACCGAGTCTCCAATAATTCCGCGCTGAACCCGGCCATACGATACAAGCCGAGATTCCCGCCAGGTAACGTTGCGCGCACCTTATCGACCGTTCGCGCCAGCATGTAAAGGCCGCCCAACTGCACGTAAGGGCTACGTGGCGCGGCTGTTTCGAGATTCAACGGTTCCATCGCCGTAACGTTCACCGCGATCCGCACGGATGCTGCTAATGTACCGCAAGGTTTCATCGCATCGTTGAGGTGTGCGGTTCCTGCCGATAGAAAGGCTCCCGCCCGGCAACGCAGAAATCAGTAGGCGTTGGGGATGTAGCTCAGTTGGTAGAGCGCCAGCTTTGCATGTTGGATGTCAGGAGTTCGAGCCTCCTCATCTCCACGAACCGGAAACCCTTACCATATAAGGGTTTTTTCATGCTCGCTTGCTTCTAGGAATTGACCTTTTCGGACGAGTTACCCCAGGTTTTACCCCTTTCGTCTTCAGAAGGTCGCCTGCGATAATCGCGATTCCGGCTTGCGCGCCGGGCACCACGCGAGCGTATCGCTCCAAAGTCATTCTCGGCGTAGTGTGTCCCAATCGTGCAGCGAGATCGAGATGCGACGCCGCACCGGTTGCAAGTAGCAACGTATTCACGATATGCCGGAGCGAATGGAACGTGACGCGGGGTAACTTCGCTGCATCGAGCATCGGATAAAACTCACGCCGTAGGAAGTTGTCCTTCCGAATGATGCTGCCGTTCGGCGTGGTGAAGACGTGTTCGGGAGCGTCTAGCCCTTGGGCGATACCGCGCAGCACCTTCGCAGTGTCCGGGTCTATGTCAACGCGCCGGCGGCTCGCCTTCGTCTTTGGTTCGGTGCGAACGAGCGCGCCTTCCTCGGCCCTGGTCAACGTCGCATTTACCAACAGGTGAGGATGCTTGTCGTCTAGATGCAGGTCGGCAACGGTGAGGGCAAAGAGTTCACCTTCACGCATGCCGGATTGAATCGCGAGCCGGATTAGGGGATACCATCTCGTCTTCTGTGCGGCGTCGAGCAACTTCTTCGCTTCGTCCTGAGTTAGGATGCGTTGCTCGTGGGATTCCGCCTTCGGGGATGCAACCGTAGCAACGGGGTTACGTCCGATCAAGCCATCCCGGAGCGCAGCCTGATATGCACCGTGGAGAATCTTTCGGACGTTCTGCCTCGGTCGATCTTTGACGCCATTCTCGGAGAGTTTCACCAGGAGCGCTCGAACGTTCTGCGCCGTCAACGCCTTGAACTTGACCTTGCCGATGCTCGGTTCTATGTGATTGCGAAACGTGCTTTCATAGAGCCTCCAGGTGCCGATGCGGTTCTCGGTCTTGATTCGTACTAACCATCCGCGCATGAAGGCCGCTACTGTCGTGGTCGCGCTAATCTCGTTCGATTGCGCCTTCTGTGCGGCGCGCATCTTCCGTTCCGCTTCACTGTACGTCTTGCCGTAAACGTCACGCGCGCGACGGACTCCCGTATCATCAACCGTCCACACGCGCCCGCGATAGTATTCGATGCCCTTGATTGTCTTGAGGACGATGCTGCCGGTACCGGCGGGGCGTTCGTACTGCAACGAGACCGCGAAAGGGTTGTCCGCTTCATCGTAGTCGTCGCGCTTCACGGTGCGGAGAAGGCGCTTCGCTCTTGCCATCGGCGAACCGGATTCGATGCCGGTCGTGGCGATCCTGAGCAGGCGTCGGGTGAACACCTGAAGGCCCGGCCGGGTCCCGAGCCTTGAAAGGTTTTTCTCTCAGGGGGGTTGACATGGTGTCTTTTCCGTGAGATACTTAGAACAGGGCACAAAGACCCTTTCAAGTTAATCAGCAACGGGACCGGCCAGGGGTCGGAGTCCACGGGCACATCGGAAACGATGGCGTCCGTTTTTCGTTTTTCACCCCACAAGCTACAAAGGAGATTGATGACACAAGCAAACCGGACCGAAACCCGCGACGAGCGGGCCGCCCGAACACGCGCCACTGAGAACAGTAGCGATCTTTATCAGACTTCCGGGTCATCCCCCGGGCACGAGCGCACCTCAGGTGCAGTTAGGAATTTTTTGAACACACAAACGATACCGGCAGCGACCGATCCGACAAACCGCGACGAGCGGAACACCCAAGCACGCGCCAGCGATAGCGCACCAGAAATCATCTCGTGCCGAATCGGCACAAAGACTAGGTACTACTCCGTCGAGCACCTCGGTAAGTTGAACTATGCGGAACGCTGCGATCTAGCCGCAGGTCTCATGAAGCGATTCGATTCGCTTACGAAGTCACTCGCCGAAGTCAACGCGGACATTATCCTCGTACAGAAGGCCTGTTTCGCTGACGAGGCTGCGGCATGATCGAAGCATTCGAAACGTCGGGAGCAAGCCCGCCGGTCAAGAACACATCACTAGCGGTCCTGGAATCGCGACCAGATCATGATCGTTACGACGAACTTAACCGCGTGATCGGCGCTGGATTCAAGACGTTCAGGACAGTAGGGGACGCGCTCGCAGAGGTTCAGGAGACGAAACTCTATCGTCTCGACGGATTCGCGACGTTCGAAGCGTACGCGTTCAAGAAATGGGGCATGAGCCGGGCGCACGCGTATCGGATGATTGACGCATCGGAGACGGCGGAAGTTTTGTCTCCAGTTGGAGACATTTCCAAAGCAAACGAGGCCATGATGCGTGCGATCTCGCCAATGGTCAAGACGTACGAAGAAGACGCGGTACGCCTTTGGAACTCGCTCTTGGAGGAACATGGCGGCAACCTCACTGCTGCTATAGTGAAGACGGCGGTATTCGAAGCGATGCGCCTGCGGGACCAAGTTGACAGCGCCGATACGGTTGAAGCGCTGGAGATTGTCCGCGATACCTACTGCATAGATGCTTCCGGCTTGCTCGCGAAGTTGCCGGACGCACTTCGTGAACTCGTCGAACAAAGTGTGCAAACGAAAGGCCGGACAGACTTTCGCTTCGGCATGAAGGGCAAAAAACGCGGTGCGGACATTGGCACCATCCGCAAAGCGATCAAGAAACATCAGCACATCCTACTGGAAGCGCTCAGTGACGAAGATCGTGAGATGCTCGAACCTCACGTCGGTAAGATGAAACTGGAAGAGGTGAAGCAACTCGTCGACATGTTCCCCGAACTCGACGAAGAGGACAAGAAACTCAGGCTCCTCGGCATGTTGGCAGTCGGGAAAGAAGAGGACGGGCCTTGGGAGCCGATGAGCGTCATGAGCGAGGAACTCCTCAAACTCGAAGAAGCGGATGTTCAAGCCTTAGTAGAGGCGCGCGGCGCGCAGCATCTAACCGACCTTGGCGAACTGTTGACCCGGCTTCGGAAGTTCGGTGCGAAGATCACGGACTTGATTCCTTCGGTCGCCGCTCTCGAAGAGATGCAAGCCGGAAGCGCCGGTGTGGAAGCGTGAGTGTGGCTTACCGCGTGCGCTTCCTCCGAGATGAACTTCTTGCGTGCGATCATACTGTCAATCGGTTTGCACGCACGCGAGCGGTTCGCTCCGATCATGCGGCGCGCAGCCGTGGAAGGTGTCCCGTGCGCTGCCCTGCGTGCAACGTCACCGTTCGCGCTAGGTTCGTGCGCGATGACTAAAAATTTCTGGTGTTCACCGTAGCAACATAGACCTATCCCGTGTGTCTCAGGGATCATATGAGATGCAGTTACACTTGCTCGAGGCCGTCCCGATCTCCGGGGGTGAGCGATAAAGAAGCAGCGTAGCTCCTAAAGCAACTACACCGAAGGAGACTACGCCATGAAGAAGGTTCGCTTACGAGCCGTACCGTCGCCTGCTGTTCCT